>Ga0210046_1001742_pt1 | contig 16321 bp, 14 predicted proteins | sample CryGeyCG2114_250_FD_185461 | JGI IMG/M metagenome (GOLD analysis project Ga0210046, IMG submission 185461) | Groundwater microbial communities from aquifer - Crystal Geyser CG18_big_fil_WC_8/21/14_2.50 (SPAdes) (version 2) | ecosystem: Environmental > Aquatic > Deep subsurface > Groundwater ... | reverse complement strand
GAAAAAGGCCAACCCGGCGTAGTCGGCGGTGGCGAAAAGAAGTTTTATGCTTCTGCAACGATGAGTGGGCAAATGACGCTCAACGGATTGACCGCAGGAAAATAACATGCTAACCCTGACAGGGTTTTAAAAAGATTTAATGTGAAAAAATAGAGAAATCGTTGTTATGTCACAATCACTTTCTAAGCTATACGTCCATATTGTTTTTCATATAAAAATAAATGCTGTTGAAATACGGGATGCAGAGAAACAACGGCTATATGCATACATGGGTTCCGTTATAAAATCAAATGAATCCATTCCCATTTTGATAAACGGTACAGGTGACCATGTTCATATTTTGTGTGTTATGTCAAAAAATATCGCTCTGTCGAAACTTGTAGAAGAGATCAAGCGGCACAGTAGCCGATGGATTAAGACGATGGATGAGTATTATGCTTCCTTTGCCTGGCAGGGAGGTTATGGAGGATTTTCGGTTAGCCCTTCAGTTCATGACAGAACGAAACGATACATTGAAAATCAGGAGGAGCATCATAGGAAAAAGACTTTTAAAGAGGAATATCAATTGTTTTTGGATGAATATGGAATTGATTATGATGATAAATATGTATGGAATGATTGAATTGCCCTTTCAGGGCGAGGGTTATCGTATCACATTTTGCCCGGGACGATGCCCCGGGTTGAAATTACCGCTACCTTTCAGGCAGCCATTGAGAAATGAGAATGAATCAGGCGAAACAATTTCAACTGAAAATCTGAAAATGATCAACCACTTGAATATTAAGATGAATAAGTTTAAAACACCAAGTAATCTGAAGCCTGAAAGGCTGAGTCAATTCAACTCAAGGGCAACGCCCTGGGTTAGAAAACCAAAACCAATAACCCGGGCTGAAAGCCCAGGTGAAAAACCCACATATGTATAAATCCAATATTATAATAATATGATAAGAGAGATTATTAACTTTTTAAACGATCTGGAACAAGACTACCCCGAAGTCTTCGACCTTAATAAAACGCCTTCGCCAGGCCTGCACCTTTGGGTTGAACTAGATGATGAAGGGAACTGGAAAAACAATCCGCCCATTGAAGGGGTAGATTATGTGGTATATGATGGCAAGGAAACTCTTTCATTCAAACACTACGAAGCAATTCGATATGAAGAGTTAGGTCTGCGAGTTGGAACAACCATGAATAAAACTCTGGATAAAAAAAAACAAATATTTTCTTGTTCTCCGTTTGTTGTAAATTTTAAGATTAAGTCGTATTCCAATGACAAAATAGAGGGAACCAAAGAAGAAAAAATCACCAGCTTGTTAAAATTTTACTTTGAAAACGCCATTTCTATTTGTATTAATAAAAATGATACAGTACTCATCGAGCAGGCTACGGCTTTTAAGAATGTTATTGCTCAGGTATTGAAAGCCATCAATCTATTAACAGTTACCGTAATAGAAAAGGACAATTCGGTTATTAATAAGCCGTTAATTGAAACATTCAAAGATGATTCTTACATCAATATCTACAATAAAGATATATGCCTTGACGAGTATAGAACATGTCATGAAAACTATTTAAGAGAAAAACTGTTCAACATTAATGATTATAACTCTGACAAGGAAATTAATGAAACTACTTGGGGCATAAGTGATTTCATCAATGGAACTGGTGCAAAATTTACAAAGAAGACATTTTTACAACATAAGACAGGAGGCTTTTTCAAGGGTGTTGCAAGCAGGATTCAAGCAAAGGATACTATCGCTCTCAATAAATTTGAAATACTACTCAATAATCAAGTTCTTCCCAATCCCCTTCCCATTTTCGTCGACAAAAACGAGTTCAAGAACAACTCAGAGATTGTCAGTATCTTTAATAATGAAGGAGAGCGGAAATTTTCTTATCCACAATTGCTCAAAACGATTTATGAAATAGATGAACAACGAATTTTAAGCAATTACTACCTACTCAATATTAGTAGAGGGGTAGTTAACGATTTCGATTTTGTTTCCAATTTTCAATACAAATTGAACAACTTTACGATTGAAAACTATTTTCAATTAAAACGAAAAGGGGAAATGTTACAATCGTTAAAACTGCACACAATATTCGGTTTTGAAAACATTGTGGTGACCAAGATTTTCAATAATGGCTTAGTTCGTGAAAAGGGAGAACAATTCACCTATAATTATTTCAACGATATTGACCCCAACTACATTAGCGGTGGAGATGAAATTGCCAATCTAATTCTACGATTCCGGAAAGCTTTCTACGATTACATCTATAAAAGCCGCAAGCAGGCCGTCACCTCAACCATGTTTGATGAAATTATGCTGACATCAATTGTCTGCGATTTGAAACATGATGAATTCAAAGACAATTATCACACCAAAGAAACTTCGATAAAAGAAAAGCTAAACATCTGGTTTAGTCTTTATAACAATTTCAGTAATCACCCAAATAACAGAGAAAATATGATGAATACATTTAAAACACTTTTAGAAAAAACGGAGCAGGTTGCCAATGACGACAACATTCTTCTTGATGAAAACAATGTTGGTGAATTCCTTTTTGCTGCCGGACAGGTTATTTATTTCTTGTTAAGCAAAAGCAAAACAAGTAATCCTTCTCATGCATTGTTGGAACCCTTCCTTCAAAAAAGCAACACTCCACAGTTACAAAACGCTATTGCCAACGCGGTGAATGCTTATAAACATGAAATTAGTTTTTACAAAGACCGTTTTGAGAGGTTGGCTTCGCAAGTATTGGCATTTAACACTAGCGAAAACCTGAAAAACAATCAGCGTTACCTGTTGGCAGGCTATTTTGCTCCATCAGTAATTTACAAGTCAACGAAAGAAAAAGAAGAACAAAAACAAATTATAAATAACTAAAAACAAAAACCATGGATTTTAATAACAGAGTATTTGGATGTGCTATAGTGAAAGCCATCAATTCAAATTACAATGCCGATTTTTCGGGACAACCGCGCACTTTACCCGATGGAACTGTTTATGCAACAGATAAAGCTTTTAAGTACACCGTGAAGAACTTTTTTAAAGCTGCTTATCCTAATGAGACAATTTTCTATTTCAAATCTTTGAATGCAAACATGAACCCGATTTCATTAGATGAAACATATATAAAGCATTTTGGAGATTATCCTACGGACAAAAAGACGATAAAACACACTGTTGCAGGTAAACTTTTAAGTTGTCTTGATATTCGTTTGTTTGGGGCAACCTTTGCTGGAAAAAACATTAACATTTCAATTCACGGACCATTACAAATAAATCATGGTGTTAATATTTGGCACGAAAACAATATTTTTTCAGAACAAATTACTTCTCCATTTAGCAATAAATCAAATGATCCTGAGGCAGAACGGGGAATGACAACAATTGGCCGTCAATCAAAATTGCAGGAAGGTCATTATTTGCATCATTTTTCAGTTAACCCTGCCAATCTTTCAGAAATCAAAGTACTTGCCGGCGAGGCTGCAAGCGGAATCTCAACCAATGATGTTGTAAAACTTAAAGTGGCTATGCGCCAGGGAGCTACCTTTTATGACTCAGCAGCAAAAGCAGGTACTGATAATGAAATTTTATTTTGGGTACAATTAAACGAGAATTCCAAATTGATTCTTCCGGCATTTACCGATTTAGTTAGGACGCTACCAGAGAAACGAGATGGGAAAACGATTTTTGATTTTGAAAGGGTAAACCAGCTGTTATCAGGGTATGATTCCGAGATTGAAACAATGGAACTATTTATTAACGAACACTCGGCAATAGCCATTAATCTACCGGGTGGATGCAATACTTATCCTTTGTTTGGAAATAATAGAGAAGAATCATGAAGAAAGTAATCTCATTCGATCTGTATGCCGATATGGGGTTTCTGAAAAAGCCGGATATAAACGAGAAAATATATCTCACCTACAACATGCTCCACAAACCCTGTGTATTAGGGGTTTTGGGGGCTATTGTAGGATTAAAGGGCTTTACTAAAAACAATGAATTTCCAGAATATTATAAAAAATTAAAGGACATTCCAATAGGAATTAAACCAATTGGGAAAGGTTGTGAACATGGGAATTTTGCAAAAAATGTTACGACATATACCAATACGATTGGTTTTGCAAATGCCGATGGTAACCTCATTGTATCAGAACAAACCCTTATTAATCCGGCCTACCGCATCTTTCTATTACTTGATTTGGAAAAGGAAGATGAACAGACACTTTATAATCGTATCCGACAACAGGAAGCAGCTTATATCCCATACCTTGGTAAAAACGATTATTCGGCATGGTGGTACAAGGAAGATATGAAGGAATACAACTTTCGTAAATTTGAAGGAGGTGTTGAGTTTAAAATAGATACCATTTTCATAAAAGAAACTCCTGTAGTCAATAATATTGTAGAATACCAATCTCGTTTTCGAAATAACCTATCATTTCTAAATGGGAGTTTTATGTATTTCGAGAAACTTCCTATTCGTTATAACGAAAAATTGTATCAATACGATTATTCAGATTTTGCATATACGGATTGGCTCCTTAGTAAAGATTCATTTATAGAAAATCTTTATGAAGTAGACAACTTATTTATTCAGTTAAACTAATACTAATCCTGACAGGTTTTCCGAGATTTGTCAGGATTTATACATATTCGATGAAATCAATTAACGACCAAATCAGACATGCCAATAAGTATTGGGCTCATCTACCCAATAAAGAAACTGACCAAAATAAAGAAACTCTTGAGGAACATAGTAGCTTAGTATATAATTATACTCAAATTTTAATTAAAGAATTGGGATTGAAGTTAATTATTCAAAAGCTTTTATCAGATTCTTTCAACCTTAATTGGTCTGACAGCACCACCCCAATGTTATATGATTTGTTTTTGGAATCAATCTATTTCCATGATCTGGGGAAAATCAACCCAAACTTTCAGGCATTAAAAATGAAAAATTTAGATATCAAAAAAGAAAATATGATATTTGGATCTGACCATTCTTTGCCCGGATATATTCTTTTCATTCATTACAAGTTAACGGAAGCCTCCACCATCCAAAATGAAAATGAGTTTGAAACCTTTATGGTATTTATATTTCTTTTAGGTTTTCAAATTGCCAAACATCATTCTCCTTATTTAGATGATGTGACATCGTATCTACAATACAAATTTGACCGTTCAGATACAGAAGTTGCTCTTTATTTTGAAGATGTAGACAAATTGCTGGAACAAACACATATTAAAGAACATCCCGAACTAAAATTAAAAAATCTTGGAAATATTAGTGATGTGGTCAAAGGGATTCTTAAAAGTAATTTCCAAAACCCTTTTCCCCTATTTGCGCTTTTAAAACTTCACTATTCATTATTGACGGCTTCCGATTACCTGGCAACAACGCATTACATGAATCACTGGGATTCTGAACTTGCTGATTTTGGGCTAATTGACGATGAGTTGAGAAATCGTATCATTCAGAATGTAAGGTCAACTAAATCTTATAATAAAGAAGTTTTTGACAATCTGAATGGCTTCGAATTTACTTTTCCTATAAAAACAAGCAACGAAAATCTGAATCGTTTACGTCAGGAATTATCTGTAGAAATCATTCAGAACATTCGAAAAAACAAGGATAAAAGAGTATTTTATATCGAAGCACCAACCGGTGGAGGAAAAACCAACCTTTCGATGTTGGCTGCAGCAGAACTTTTTGACGCTAATCACGAAATTAGCAATTTGTATTACGTGTTTCCATTTACTACTCTTATTACTCAGACATATAAAGCGGTAAAAGAAACGATGGGCTTAGGGGAGAATGAAATTATTCAACTTCATTCAAAAGAAGGATTTAAGGAAAAAGATGACCAATATGGGCAAGAAAAGAAAAACTACATTGATTACTTATTTTTGAATTATCCGGTGGCATTAATGTCACATGTGAAATTTTTCAATATTCTAAAAACGAATGGGAAGGAAGATAATTATTTGTTGCATCGTTTGGCCAATTCAATTGTAATCGTGGATGAGTTACAATCGTATCCACCCAACTTATGGGATAAGCTAATTTTCTTTATTCAAAATTATGCCCAATACTTCAACATCCGTTTCATACTGATGTCGGCCACTTTACCCAAATTGGACAAACTTTCGAATGTTGCTACAAACATATGTTATTTGACTAATCACCGAAAACAATTTTTTCAAAATCCAAACTTTTGTAATCGGGTTACGTTTGACTTTTCATTGTTAGAATGGCGTATGCCTGAAAAGAACGACAAGGAAAAATATTTACTAAGGCTTGCTGAAGTTGTGGTCAAAAAATCAAAAGAATATGCTAATTCAAGTGAAAAATATCCTAACAGTGTATTCTCCATTATTGAGTTTATTTATAAGCAAACGGCAACCGATTTTTATTCAATTGTAAAGGAACTTGCCAACGGATTCTTTGATCAAATATTTGTTCTGTCAGGAACTATTTTAGAACCTCGAAGAAAGGAAATTATTCATTTTCTGAAAGATGAAAAAAACAGAGCCAAAAAGATTATTCTGATTACAACTCAAGTGGTAGAGGCTGGAGTAGATATTGATATGGATTTGGGATTTAAAGACAAATCATTAGTAGATAGTGATGAACAATTGGCTGGACGGATTAATCGTAATGCAAATAAACCAGCTTGCAAATTATACCTTTTCAACTGCGATAATGCCGAAGTGCTTTACAAAGGTGATAAACGTTTCCAGCTAATGGAGCATGAATTGTCGGGTTTGGAACAAGAAATTCTGCAATCAAAGGATTTCGATTTGATGTACGATCAGGTAATGAAAAAAATAGATCAGCAAAATGACCGTACTTATCAACTAGGATTTTCCGACTTTAAAGAATATTTAAAAAATCTAAACTTTCCTGAAGTGAACAGCAATTTTAAAATTATAAATCAGCAAAGCACTTCGATTTTTGTGCCCATGAAATTGCCCATATCTGTAGAGGGGACTTGCCTTGAGGAACGAAATTTCTCAAAACAAGAAGTCCTGTTCCTGGAAAAATATCAAGTTATGGCAGCAGAAGATCAGGAAGTTTCCGGAGAAGCGGTATTCGATCTTTACGAGCGATTAGTTCGTCAAAAAGGGGATGATTTTGTGGTAGTTAAAACAGAATTAAAAAAACTTCAAGGCATAATGAGTCAATTCATTTTTTCGCTAATGACCCGTTCAAAAAGCATGGAGAAACTTGTTTTGGGCACTCATGGCGAGGAACGTATAGGAATTTACTACCTCAGTCATTGGAAGGAGGATGAGATTTATGATTATGAATTTGGTTTGTCTGAAAAAGGCAATTCAGCAATAATTCTTTAGATTATCATGCAAATTACAGGAACACATATCCACTATTATCTTCATTGTCATCGGCAATTGTGGCTCTTTGCCAATTCCATCCAAATGGAACACACCAATGAAGCGGTGAGTGAAGGGAAACTCATTCACGAAACAACGTACATGCAACGCCCTTCCAGATATGAAGAAATCCAGGTGGATGGCATCAGCATTGATTTTTACGACACCAAAAACAAGGTCATCCACGAGATCAAGAAATCGGCAAAATTGCACGAGGCGCATATCTGGCAGGTGAAATACTATATTTATGTACTTGAGAAAAATGGCATCGAAGGTGCAACCGGACTGCTTGAATATCCGAAAGAACACAGAACCGAGAAAGTAGATCTGAGCGATGCTGATCGGGTGCAATTGATCGAAATGAGCCGGAACATTGAAAATATTGTCATCCAGGAAGAGGTGCCGGCACTTCTTAACAATTCCAGGTGCAAAAGTTGTTCTTACTTCGATTTTTGTTACATCAATGAAGATGAAAACGCATGAAAAAATCCTACTACTTGTTTAATCCCGGTCGCCTGTCGCGCAACGACAACACCTTGAAATTCACACCGACGGACGATAACGGCGTGGAACAAAAGCCACGTTATCTGCCCGTAGAACAGGTAGACCAGCTATTTATTTTCGGATCGGTGGATGCCAACTCGGCCATGTATAACTTTTTGGGCAAGAACGAAATCGCAGTTCATTTCTTCGACTATTACGAAAACTATACAGGCTCCTTTTTGTCGAAAGAATTTCTGCTTGCCGGCAGGATGCTGATCAAGCAAACCGAACATTTTAGTAACAAGAAGAAACGTGTGGTCATTGCACAGCAATTTATCGAAGGAGCTGCATGGAACATGGTCAAGAACCTGAAATATTATCACAACCGTGGAAAGTCCATGGACGAGCACATCCAGAAAATGGAGCTATTCAGCAAAAGCATTTCGGGCACCACCCGGGTGGATGAACTGATGGGCATCGAGGGAAATATCCGTCAGGTATACTACAAAGCCTTTAACGACATCCTCAACGATTTTGGCATGGAAGACCGCAACCGGCAACCACCTACCGATCCGTTAAATGCCCTGATTTCGTTTGGCAACATGATGTGCTATGCGCAGGTATTGAGGTCGATTCACCAAACACAGCTCAACCCGACCATCAGTTTCCTGCATACCCCGGGCGAACGCCGGTTTTCGCTTGCGCTGGATTTGGCAGAAATATTTAAGCCCATATTGGTCGACCGGGTAATCTTTAAGGTGTTGAACAAAAAGATTATCCAGGAAAACGATTTTGATCAGAAGTTAAACCGCATTCTTTTAAAAGACAAGGCGCGCATGAAATTTGTTGAAGCCTTTGAAAGCAGGCTCACCGAAACCATCATGCACCGGAGTTTAAACAAATCGGTCAGTTACAAACACCTGATCAAACTGGAAGCGTATAAGCTACAAAAGCACCTGCTGGGAATGGAAGAATATAAACCGTTAAAGATATGGTGGTGAAGGGGGAAGTTTCCTGCCTGCCATGCCTCCGTCAAGAAATCCGGCAGGCAGGAAAGTGAACTAAAGTTAAAAGTGAACTAAAGTTGGGAGTGGATCATACAACAAATCACCTGTTAAGTCACTATAAATTCATAACTTGAGGCACTTTTAACTTAAAACTTTAGTTCACTTTTAACTTTTAAAAACAAAATGATATGTATATAATTCTTGTATATGATATTGGAGAAAAGCGGGTTGGCAAGATGCTTAAACTCTGCAGACGGTATGTTAACTGGATTCAGAATTCGGTTTTTGAGGGAGAGATCACCGAAGTACAATTAAAGGAACTCAGTTTTCAGGCGCGTAAGATCATGGATGAAGAAACCGACAGCCTGATAATATTCAAGACCAGGCAGGAGAAATGGCTTGACAAAGAGGTAATTGGCTCAGAGCGAAGCCCGTTGGACAACATTTTATAGTTGTCGAAGTCGTTAGAAGGCTAAAGAATTTGATTTGAAAAGCAAACAAGTTACGGGCATAGTTCATTGACATCTTGATTTTCAAAACAATAATAAAGTTGTCGAACCACCGGTAAAAGTTTAGGATCGCAGTCCGACACAGGAAAGATCAAAAAAGGGGGTTAACAGGTATTTTAAAGTTGTAGAAATCAATGAAATGTTTTATTTTTGTTGGCGGCTCTCAATCGAACCAAAGCGGAATTGAAACATGAATGCTTGGGATGGTATTAGGTTTGTAACTGGTACTCTCAATCGAACCAAAGCGGAATTGAAACTAAACAGTCTCGGTCTTGACGGATAAAAGCTGTTCTCTCTCAATCGAACCAAAGCGGAATTGAAACATATTTAAGCCCGAGTGATCAGCCTTTCCCTGGGTCCTCTCAATCGAACCAAAGCGGAATTGAAACTTAGTTTATGGTGCGGTGAATGCGATCAAGTCGATGCTCTCAATCGAACCAAAGCGGAATTGAAACTTTAGAGTGCGGTTTAATTCCAACTCCTTTTTAATTCTCTCAATCGAACCAAAGCGGAATTGAAACACCATAATAACAATTGTTATATTTTTTACAAACTGTCTCTCAATCGAACCAAAGCGGAATTGAAACAATAATGAGTCCCTTGTTAGGATAATTAGGCAGCCGCTCTCAATCGAACCAAAGCGGAATTGAAACTTCAAATATACGCAGATCATACGAGAAAAGAGCCGTCTCTCAATCGAACCAAAGCGGAATTGAAACGCAGTCGGGAAAGATTATAAAGGAAATACCCAAGCCTCTCAATCGAACCAAAGCGGAATTGAAACCGGGATAATTTACTGGACTGACCAGAGTACAAGGACACTCTCAATCGAACCAAAGCGGAATTGAAACACGGATAAAAGATTTTGTTGAGGGGAAGGAATACCTCTCTCAATCGAACCAAAGCGGAATTGAAACAACAATGAATCCACGTCCTCGGTGTGTGTCCCGGGCTCTCAATCGAACCAAAGCGGAATTGAAACATGGTAGTACATGCCAATAACGCTGCCTCTTGTTTTCTCTCAATCGAACCAAAGCGGAATTGAAACGATAACGGGCTTTGGCTTTTGGGGTCATGGTTTATACTCTCAATCGAACCAAAGCGGAATTGAAACTAGAATCCAACACGTGCTGCAACTGTCTATTAGTAGCTCTCAATCGAACCAAAGCGGAATTGAAACTTAATAGAATTTAATGAATCATAAATCAAACCAGACTCTCAATCGAACCAAAGCGGAATTGAAACACTTTACCTGCAACGGGTACTGTTAATAATGCACCTCTCTCAATCGAACCAAAGCGGAATTGAAACATATGTAGCGGAAGGGAACTTTATGATTCAAGTTGTCTCTCAATCGAACCAAAGCGGAATTGAAACAATCTTATGGGATACCAAAAGCGCAACTAATTATCGCTCTCAATCGAACCAAAGCGGAATTGAAACATGGACAGGGGGGACTAATGGAGGGACTGTAATTGCCTCTCAATCGAACCAAAGCGGAATTGAAACTTTTTCCTTTGTAGTTCAGCGATTTTATAAACCTTTCTCTCAATCGAACCAAAGCGGAATTGAAACTGCCGAAATTAGTAGCCACACAAGAACCAAAATTACTCTCAATCGAACCAAAGCGGAATTGAAACTGATGAGTTTCCTTTGACGGTGAAGGAAATATACACCTCTCAATCGAACCAAAGCGGAATTGAAACATGTTGTTTCAGTAGCAGGCAAAATGATCACCGTAACTCTCAATCGAACCAAAGCGGAATTGAAACCGTCATAACAGATGTGGATTCGTTCATAAAACTATACTCTCAATCGAACCAAAGCGGAATTGAAACAGCAGTACTGGGATACGCTTCACGTTTACACGGGAGCTCTCAATCGAACCAAAGCGGAATTGAAACCTGATACCGATGTTTATATAGGAGAAGGTGGTAGTGCTCTCAATCGAACCAAAGCGGAATTGAAACACAAAACGGGGAAACCTTTTATGTTTAAAAAGGACGCTCTCAATCGAACCAAAGCGGAATTGAAACAGTGTAACATGTAACATATATCTCCTTATATTTTTTCTCTCAATCGAACCAAAGCGGAATTGAAACAATTTACCATATAGCTGTTCAAAATTGCCTTTACTCCTCTCAATCGAACCAAAGCGGAATTGAAACTCTTAATAAGTATATGAAACGGTAATGCGATCGTACTCTCAATCGAACCAAAGCGGAATTGAAACTAAATCGTTTCGGTCTTGACGGATAAAAGCTGTTCTCTCTCAATCGAACCAAAGCGGAATTGAAACATTCAAGGATTAACGGTTTTATCCAGAAATTTACTTCTCTCAATCGAACCAAAGCGGAATTGAAACATGAATAACAACCTTGATTTATGTTACAAATTTCAACTCTCAATCGAACCAAAGCGGAATTGAAACACTTGAATAAAGGCGATTTGCTGAATATGTTTGATCCTCTCAATCGAACCAAAGCGGAATTGAAACACAGAAAGAGCAGACCTAATGCTCAACTATTTCAAACTCTCAATCGAACCAAAGCGGAATTGAAACTATGTTTCAGCCTCCAAAGGATAATATCTAACTATTCTCTCAATCGAACCAAAGCGGAATTGAAACATAGCATATTCAATTTGTTCAGAAAAACCACAAGCACTCTCAATCGAACCAAAGCGGAATTGAAACATTTAACAAGTCCATAAGGGTTAGCTTTTATCGCCTCTCTCAATCGAACCAAAGCGGAATTGAAACTTGTTTTAAAATTAGTTGATCGTATTTGTAAGTGTTCTCTCAATCGAACCAAAGCGGAATTGAAACATAAAAGGCATGGAGTATTTATCGCCCCCGGTGTCCTCTCAATCGAACCAAAGCGGAATTGAAACAAATAAAACTTAGCATCCCAGCCAACTTCTTTGACTCTCTCAATCGAACCAAAGCGGAATTGAAACTCATTATATAAGTTTATTAAGTTTGTACTATTTTGACTCTCAATCGAACCAAAGCGGAATTGAAACATGAAAAAATACATTTTAATTTTCGCTTTGATTCTGCTCTCAATCGAACCAAAGCGGAATTGAAACTTAATAGAATTTAATGAATCATAAATCAAACCCGACTCTCAATCGAACCAAAGCGGAATTGAAACACCGGATCAAATACCGGGGATCAGATTTTAACCGTGACTCTCAATCGAACCAAAGCGGAATTGAAACTGGATAAATGGAATTGTCCCTTTATAGATTATTCCACTCTCAATCGAACCAAAGCGGAATTGAAACAGCAACCATTTCGCTTGTTGATCCAAATTGGCCTCCTCTCAATCGAACCAAAGCGGAATTGAAACGTCATGTAATTGCCTCCCCACACAACTTGATCTTTTCTCTCAATCGAACCAAAGCGGAATTGAAACATCGTAATTGTATCGTATGACATTCGATTTTTGGTGCTCTCAATCGAACCAAAGCGGAATTGAAACTTGAAAAACGCTACGATGTGTTGATCCGGGTTACGGGCTCTCAATCGAACCAAAGCGGAATTGAAACTTGACAAAATCCCACACCCATAATCATTCTATTTTCACTCTCAATCGAACCAAAGCGGAATTGAAACTTGAGCGAGATATTTATTGTCAAATTATGTGGTATCTCTCAATCGAACCAAAGCGGAATTGAAACACGTCAGGATATTGACCGTATTTTAAAGCATAAGCCCTCTCAATCGAACCAAAGCGGAATTGAAACTTTCTTATTCATTAAAAACTCTGTATAGTTTTTTATCTCTCAATCGAACCAAAGCGGAATTGAAACAACTATTCCCCAGCGTCCCAGTCCCCGTCCACAAAGCTCTCAATCGAACCAAAGCGGAATTGAAACTTGGTAACATTAATGATTTAAAAAGGTAAAATAAATCTCTCAATCGAACCAAAGCGGAATTGAAACCCTATACCCAATTGGGCAGTTTCGTTGTTTTTTGAACTCTCAATCGAACCAAAGCGGAATTGAAACAATCAATAAATGACTTAAAAGCACAAACAAACGCATTCTCTCAATCGAACCAAAGCGGAATTGAAACATTAGAAGTAAAACGTTTCCAGGCATTGCAAAAGCTCTCTCAATCGAACCAAAGCGGAATTGAAACTTATTATTAGCAAACTTCATATCGGTATTTTCAAAACTCTCAATCGAACCAAAGCGGAATTGAAACTTTATGTTTAGTGATCCATTTACATCTAATATCTCTCTCTCAATCGAACCAAAGCGGAATTGAAACAGTATAAATATATCTCCTTCCCCGGCGGCGTCCCGCTCTCAATCGAACCAAAGCGGAATTGAAACCGAAAAGAAATATTGAAACTAATCGCCCCATCTGTCTCTCAATCGAACCAAAGCGGAATTGAAACAAAGGTAAACAAAGAGTTGTGTTTCTTTTTGATGGGCTCTCAATCGAACCAAAGCGGAATTGAAACACCGTTACATTACAGTAATTCCGAGGTGATTGATCAACTCTCAATCGAACCAAAGCGGAATTGAAACAAATAAGTTGCGTTAACGGAATCGTTTACCCAATTCGCTCTCAATCGAACCAAAGCGGAATTGAAACGAAGGAATTGTTTTTAGAGTAGAAAGAAAAGGTAAACTCTCAATCGAACCAAAGCGGAATTGAAACACCAAACCATTGCCGACATCACTTCCGAAATGGAAGCTCTCAATCGAACCAAAGCGGAATTGAAACGACGTTGAATGCTGGCAGGTGGATGGTGATACGAGGCTCTCAATCGAACCAAAGCGGAATTGAAACTCCTCGGATGGGTTACCAGTTCCAGATTATCGTGACTCTCAATCGAACCAAAGCGGAATTGAAACCAGGAAACTACAACACAGCAAATGGAATGTATTCTCCTCTCAATCGAACCAAAGCGGAATTGAAACTCAGCCAGATCGCCTATATGAACACGAAATGGTTAGCTCTCAATCGAACCAAAGCGGAATTGAAACCGGTATAGAATCCGAAATATCATAACCCCAAGCGTGCTCTCAATCGAACCAAAGCGGAATTGAAACAAGTGTCTAAGCCTTCTAATTTACTAAGGCTTGCACCTCTCAATCGAACCAAAGCGGAATTGAAACGTCGGTGTCTCCCACGAGCCTAAGCCGTTTGCATCGCTCTCAATCGAACCAAAGCGGAATTGAAACGAGTTCCCGACATCTGAAACGACCTCGGCCCGCCGTCTCTCAATCGAACCAAAGCGGAATTGAAACAGAATGACAATATCATCCATATAGCGATAATAATACCTCTCAATCGAACCAAAGCGGAATTGAAACCCTCTGCCGAGGCCATTGCCACCGGTGGCAGCAAAACTCTCAATCGAACCAAAGCGGAATTGAAACCAACTGCACATTACCATCCACTCCTGTGAGGTCTGCTCTCAATCGAACCAAAGCGGAATTGAAACGAGAAAAAATGAACTATCTACCGATTGAGCAACTATCTCTCAATCGAACCAAAGCGGAATTGAAACTACTCACAACAGTAGCCGATGATGATAATAGCTTGCTCTCAATCGAACCAAAGCGGAATTGAAACCTCGGTTGTGACAAGAGAAAGAAAAAAAATGCACGTACTCTCAATCGAACCAAAGCGGAATTGAAACGGGAGCCAACGGCGCTCCCTGGTTATTTCATTAACACTCTCAATCGAACCAAAGCGGAATTGAAACGCGTAAAAAGCCTGATGCTGGACGATAAAACAAACCTCTCAATCGAACCAAAGCGGAATTGAAACCCTGTATAGGCTGCTGTTGCCGAAAGGCTCAACCCGCTCTCAATCGAACCAAAGCGGAATTGAAACTATTTATCTGCCGATTTACTGCAAGGAATATACGTACTCTCAATCGAACCAAAGCGGAATTGAAACCAGTTGGAGCTGACGAAAAACAGCGGGAAATGATAACTCTCAATCGAACCAAAGCGGAATTGAAACTTTATAAGCAACTGATGGAGATGAACCCGGATATTCTCTCAATCGAACCAAAGCGGAATTGAAACGGTGATATCAGGACTATACTGGACGAAAACAATGTTCTCTCAATCGAACCAAAGCGGAATTGAAACAAAGAAAAAAGCACTTGAAGTAAGACTTAACTCAGGCTCTCAATCGAACCAAAGCGGAATTGAAACGAGCTATTGAACCATTGCCAATTGCATAAGGGTGACTCTCAATCGAACCAAAGCGGAATTGAAACTTGGTAGCGGTTTGAATATCCTTTTGATACTCGCGACTCTCAATCGAACCAAAGCGGAATTGAAACTACTAACACTTGGACTTTATGCACTTCTTTTGTGCATCTCTCAATCGAACCAAAGCGGAATTGAAACTAATACGCAGTCGCAAACGTACTCCGAGAAGACGTCTCTCAATCGAACCAAAGCGGAATTGAAACTTTTGCAACCTTACTACCTGATGAGGCATCAAGTGCTCTCAATCGAACCAAAGCGGAATTGAAACAAAATAACCTGAAGTGAGTGAGTATGTAGCTCCTGCTCTCAATCGAACCAAAGCGGAATTGAAACAGGGACTCCAGGTCGGCAATACTGGTGAGCTTGTACTCTCAATCGAACCAAAGCGGAATTGAAACAAAGCGTGCTGTCGGTTGATTCCACTGTAAACTTCTCTCTCAATCGAACCAAAGCGGAATTGAAACAGTACAGCCTCTTCATAGTCAAGTGCTTGCGGGGGTCTCTCAATCGAACCAAAGCGGAATTGAAACATTTCTTGAATACTTCATTGTCGGTAACAGCAATTTCTCTCAATCGAACCAAAGCGGAATTGAAACGTTGGATTAGGCTGCAATGGCTTCATAAATTGACTTCTCTCAATCGAACCAAAGCGGAATTGAAACTTGCA
>Ga0210046_1001730_pt1 | contig 16366 bp, 10 predicted proteins | sample CryGeyCG2114_250_FD_185461 | JGI IMG/M metagenome (GOLD analysis project Ga0210046, IMG submission 185461) | Groundwater microbial communities from aquifer - Crystal Geyser CG18_big_fil_WC_8/21/14_2.50 (SPAdes) (version 2) | ecosystem: Environmental > Aquatic > Deep subsurface > Groundwater ... | reverse complement strand
ATGATAAAAACACTACTTCTGCTCAAGAACCTTTGCCCTAATTTAATATTTGCTGAATATTAAATTTTTCTATTTGTAATTACAAAAATAATTTGAAAGATTCAACAAGGGGGTTGGATTAATTTTAGAGTGACGCGATTAAAAGAAATTCGGTTTGGAGTTTGAGGGAATGAATAATGATTTTTTTATTCGTCCATCTCAGCTTTTAATTTACGTTCTAGTAATTTTTGCATAGGAGAGTTTGATGCTTTAGGGATTATTTTATTAAGATATTCTATGCGTTCTGTTTTTTCAGGTAATTTCTTGAGTAAGTAGTCGAGTATAAATTGCCCTTTTCCAGACCATGGATATTTTTCAATAAGTTCTTTACCACACTCTAAAGCTTTCAAGGAATCACTTAACAAAATATAATAGGCAGTGTGAAGGTCATTTAAAATAATGGGATTATAAACACTTTGAGGATGTGCATCGAGTAATGCTCTCAATTCTTCAGAGTATATTTTTGCCCCCTTAAAATGTTTCGAAACTTCTATAAATGAATTTAAAACAATTAGTTCTTCGCCAGCAGGGACATCGACACGAAAGGAAAGTAAAGTATCCTTAATTAAGACACCATCTTCTTCGTAAGACAAAGTTGCAGTATATTCTCCGGCTTTTAGAATATGATGATTCCCAACCAAACAATATCTTTCTCCAAAAAATTCAGTTAGATCAATTATTCGATAGGATTCTTCTTGGGGTTTCAATTTTTTATCTTTGGCATCAAACCAGTTTCCACGTGGTCCATAATAAGGGATTAACGTGTTTCTGCTGTCATTATGCATTGATATGTTAATGCTTCCTGTTGGTTGTTGAATTGTTTCGCTAGTATTTATTAAACATCTTCCGATATCTACACCCTCACCTTCTAAATATGTTTGTTTTTGAATATTCACTTCAAATTTAATTGGGTGCTGGGCTACGACAATAGAAGTACATAATAAAACAACTACAACAAAGATTCTAAATTGATTCATTTTCTGCTTCCCAATATTTATATACCGCCATGTTTTTTGATGTGATTTTACTTTATCTCAAACGAAGCATTAACCACCGCGGTAATTTCTTTTTCGATTGAACTGAGATCGTTCACGCCGTAATCGGAAATCATATTGGAGTTTTTAGGAGTGATCTGCAAAACGCCCATGCGCGCGTTGCGCATAGTGCCTAAGTCGCCATCGGTTGCTTCGGCAATTTTCTTCGCTCTGATCATCGCGTCTTTTGCAGCTTCCGCTTGAATTTCAATTTTTATTTCCGCCATTTTTGAATATTGATATTCCGGCTGCTCAACGGAAAAATTTACACCTCGTTCAATAACCGAACTTATCTCCAGCGAAAGATTTCTGATCTTGTTCACGTCGTTTGATTGCAATTCGATTCGTTGTGAATAAACATATCCGCTAACGATATTCGTCTGCATTCCCTGCGCGTTCAATTCATAAACGGGATTGCTTGTAATTGTAAAAAGATTTAATGCTTCTTTCGGAAATCCTTTTTGCGCAAGGTATTGAAAGAGGATTGGTTTTTGCCGTTCGAGTTCGTGATAGGCATCTTTTCCAGATAAAGCTTGCACGGAAATTGTTCCGCGAAGTATTCCAAAATCGGAAATAATTTCTTTCTTCGCAGAACCGGTTACGGTGATCGTCTGATTTGCTTTGCTCACATTCCGCCATGTTCCACTGATAAATAACGTTCCAATTAAAAACGCCGCTGCGAGAATTATCGAGGGGAGTACCCATTGATTTTTTGTGAACATATTCTTTCCTATGGAAAATATTTATAAATATCTTTTCGATGAAGGACACGGTAAAACACTATATGATCCGTTGAACGCAGTTCAAATCCAATTCGGTAATCACCAACACGGATGCGGTAAAAAGAAGAATTTCCTTTTAATTTTTTAAGATTTGGTAATTCAGATAAGAGGGTTACTTTCGGGAAGGAATCAAAAACTATTCTTTTAATCTTCCACGCATCGTCTTCATTAAGTTTCTCTAAATCTTTTAGAAAAGCCTTCTTAAAACTAACAATCAATTTTTTGACCCGGTTAATTTGACCGCTTCTTCTAAGCTGATTTCGTCGTCATCCGCTACTTCATTCATTGCTTTCGCAATTCCATAATCAAGTAAAATCTCTTCAACTTTTTTAAATTGCTCGTAATCTAGTATAACGCTTTTAACATTGCCGGCGTCATCAACCACAAATGATTTTGTAAGTTCCATTTTATTCCTTTTTGAGAAAATTACGTTACAATATGAAATAAATCAATCCAAATTTTTAAGAAGTTCATTTAGCCTAACTAATTTATCTTTCCAATCAGTCAATTTTGCTCGTTCTTTCTCAACAATGTCCGCGGGTGCGTTCTTAACAAAATTTTCATTTGATAATTTCTTCTCGACCCCGTAGATGCTTCCTTCTAATCGGCTAATATCTTTTAGTAATTTTTCCCGCTCTGCGGCTACGTCGATCAATCCTTCAAGGGGAATATAAATTTCGCAGTTCTTAACTACTGCGGCAGTTGATTTCTCAGGTTTAACAATGTCTTTACCAATCACCACTTCTTCCGCTCGTGTTAATTTTTTGAAATAATTAATACTTGCCGAAAGATTTACTTCGGTTTTCAAGTAAACAGAAATCGGCTTTGAAGGAGCAATGTTCATTTCACCGCGGATATTGCGGATTGCGGTAACAACTTCCTGCAAGAAGTTCATTTCATCATCAACATTTTGTTTGATAAATGTTTCGTCGCACTTCGGATAAGCGGAAGTTGAAATACTTTCTCCTACATTTCTTTTTTTGATAAGCTGCCACAGTTCTTCAGTTACGAATGGCATAAATGGATGAACAAGTTTTAAAAGATTTTCGAACAGCGAAATAGCCCGTGTTAATGCAGCTGATTTCACTTCTTCGTTATCGGAATAGAATTTTGATTTTGATAACTCGATGTACCAATCGCAGAAATCATTCCACACAAACGAATAAATAATTTTTGAGGCGTTGTTGAACTCGAACTTTTCCATTGCGCGGTTTAACTCTTTTAACGTTTGGTTAAATCGCGATTGAATCCACTCATCAATAATATCAATATGTTTATCTGCAAGTGTTTTATCGATTGGGATCGTCTGTGCGTTCATCAACAAAAATCTTCCGGCGTTCCAAATTTTATTAGCAAAGTTTCTGCCGATCTCACATTTCTCAGTTGCGAATAAAACATCCTGTCCAAGCGGCGCTAAATAAATTACGGAGAAACGGAGCGCATCGGCGCCATATTCATTTATCACTTCAAGCGGATCGGGAGAGTTGCCAAGCGACTTACTCATCTTCCGCCCTTGCAGATCGCGGATGATACTGGTAAAATAAACATCGCTGAAGGGAATATTTTTTTCAAAATACAATCCGGCAATGATCATTCGCGCTACCCAAAAGAAAATAATATCTGGTGCGGTGATAAGCGTATTTGTAGGATAGTAATATTTCTTTTCTTTTTCGGTTTTAAAAACATCATGCGCCCAAAGCCAGCTTGATGCCCACGTATCAAGCACATCATCGTCTTGTCTCAAATTTGTGCTTCCGCAGTGCGGACATTTTTCCGGTTTCGTTTCCGCAACGATCGGCTGCTTACATTCCAAATTACAATGATCATCGCCAACGCAATACCAAACGGGAATCCGGTGACCCCACCAAAGCTGGCGCGAGATGCACCAATCCTTTATGTTTTCCATCCAATGTTCATACGTTTTAACCCAATGGTCAGGATGAAATTTTACTTTTCCTTCTTTTACAATTTCGAGTGCAGGTCTGGCGAGCTCATCCATTTTCATAAACCATTGCTCGGAAAGATATGGTTCAATCGGCACGCCGCCACGCTCAGAATAACCGATGTTTGTTTGATATGGCTCAATCTTTTCAACTAAACCGAGTTCTTCCATCTTCTTTACGACCAACTTGCGGGCTTCATATCTGTCGAGATGCTGAAATTCTTGCGGAACATTTTCATTGGTTGAAGCATCGGGATTAAAAATATTTATCACTTCGAGATTGTGCCGCTGCCCCATGAGATAATCATTAAAATCATGAGCGGGCGTAACTTTTACGGCGCCGGTTCCAAATTCTTTTTCAACATAATGGTCTGCGATAACTGGAATTTCCTTGTTCACCAAAGGAAGAATTACAGATTTACCAACAAATTTTTTATATCGTTTATCGCTTGGATTAACAGCTATGCCGCTGTCTCCCAGCATCGTTTCGGGACGAGTAGTTGCAACGGTAATAAATTCATCTGAGTCTTTCACCGGATATTTGAAATACCAAATGTTTCCGTTTATCGTTCTGTAAATTACTTCTTCATCACTAATAGCCGATTTGGAAACAGGACACCAATTCACTAATCTGTTTCCGCGGTAAATTTTTCCATCGTGATAAAGTTTTACAAACGCTTCGATAACTTTTTTGTAATAATGATCATCCATCGTAAAGCGTTCGCGCTCCCAGTCGCAGCTTACACCAAGCTTCTTTAGTTGTTGAATGATGATTCCGCCATATTTAATTTTCCACTCCTGACAATACTTTAAAAATTCTTCTCGCCCGATTTTGTGTTTGTCAATTCCTTCATCTTTTAAAAATTTTGTAACTTTGCTTTCGGTAGCTATTGATGCATGGTCAGTCCCCGGCACCCAGCAAGCGTTAAAACCTTGCATTCTTTTCTGGCGGATAAGTACATCTTGCAGCGTGTTGTTTAAGATGTGCCCCATGGTTAACATTCCGGTAATATTCGGCGGTGGAATAACGATGGTGTAAGGATCTTTTGTGCTGTCAACTTCCGAATGAAATATTTTATGTTTTAACCAATAGGCGTACCATTTATCTTCTGCTGATGCGGAGTTATATGCTTTAGGAATTTCGATTGTGTTTTGGGGCTCCATGCTCTTCTCTATAGTTATCAATAGTTGACTGCAAATATAAGGAAAAATTGGTTCGTGGTGGAACGGAACGACGGAATGGATGAATGTTTGTATGAATGAGCGTTTTCTCTATCAATTTGAAATTGATTTCATTCATCCATGCACTCTTAGCGCAGCGAAGCCGTCAACCAATACTTTTTGATCTCAGAACAATGATTAACGATTTTTGATTTTAGAAGTCAAACAAATCAAAAATCGCTATTCGTTAATCCTTGTTCGTAAATCGTGTCAAAAAAAAACAAGAATTTAATCGAGGATATTATTCAATCGTTCAATTATGCATATAGATTTGTATGTATCGATTAAAATTTTATAGGTTCATTCAAAAAAAAAAAGTAACTTTACCCCCCGTAAAAATTGGAACTATCCATTCACATAAGTGAAAAAGAAAGATGGAATTGATATTACTTTTCCTTTGGGTGATGATCATTAACGGCGGACTGAGCGGACAGTACATCCTCAATTGGATGGGCAACCAACCGGAATATGTCGGCGATAAAGCTGTTGGTGTTTCTCCCGGAGTAATGACCTGGTGGAGAGAACTTTCAAAACTCCTCTGGGCTTTAATCGCAGTTAGCGTTGAAGTTATTCGAGGAAAGAAATTAAAATATTTGTGGCCCGGTGCGGTCTCGATGATAACCATTATCATTTGCGCATTTACCGGCGTAATCGAAAACATCGGATTCTTTTATTTACCGCGATATTATTCTCCTCATCTTTTTGCTCCGTATGTAAATATTTATTTGGTCTTTTTACCCTTTTTCGGCAAATTCCTTTTTAACGCTACATTAAGAAAAGAACATTGGATTGGAGTTCTCCTTGTTGTTTTGGGTTTAGCAATTCCCCATTTGCCGAGAGTTCTTGGTGGAACTCCCGACCCGGATACATTTCTTGACTCGACAGCAATTATTTGGATAATAATTATTAACCTCTGCTTAGGCTCCCAACAAATATTAAATAACAAAACGGTTCAGACCGCATTCTCTAAAGTTGGTCCAAACGCTTTGGTATTGTGGCGGGAAATTTGGAAGATGCTCTTTATTACTTCGGCGTTGATTATTTTTCCACTTGTCGGAAGTTTTCTCCGTGCAAATATTCCCGCTCAAGTTCCCATTCATAAATTTGAAACTCGTGTACTTGCAAAACTTGATGGACCCAAAAAGGAATTCATTTTAACCCATTATGACAAGACGATCAATGCTTATCAGCTCCAGAAGGATTTACCTGCCGATGTTGAAAAGAATATTGAAAAGGTTTTTATTTCGGTCGAATACCATAGATTCTTTGCATTATTCGATGGAAACATTTTCCCCAATAACTGGTGGCCTATTCTCTTTGTTATTGCCGCCGGATTAACAGGTTACGTCTACAGTTTTGGATTTTTCAAACTCTCTAAATTTTCCGCGCATCTTTGGGTTCCTTACACTAACGTTTGGCTGGCGCTACTACCTTTTATTATGCTTCTTTTTGGTAAAGATGTTACAACATATCAAATCATCGGAGCTGTGGTTGTTACTGCCGGTTTGGTGGTCGGAGTTTCGGATTATAAGCGAAATAAGATTGAAGCAATAAAAAATACTCACGAGTAAGTTCTTATTCTTAAAAAAAGCCCGACATCTGCCGGGCTTTTTTATTAGTGGGGAATCATCAACTAACTGCCTAACGAAGAAAAATCATTTTCTTTGTTTCGACAAATTTACCCGCGCGCAACGTGTAGAAATAAATCCCACTCGAAAGCTGTTTGTCGTTATTTGTTTGTTGTGGATTGAAGTTCACATTATAATTGCCGGTTTGCTTTTCTTCGTCAACCAGCGTCGCAATCTCATTCCCAAGCACATCATAAACTTTTAGTGTTACGTAACTTCCGACTGCCAACTGCCAACTGATGTTTGTTGTTGGATTGAACGGATTCGGATAATTCTGTTTAAGCTCGAACTTCTCCGGCAAAACTTTCTCATCTGCTATATCATCATAAATTACTTGCTCGAATGTCACTTTAAATTTTCCGCCGACATTAACCGGTAGATGCAGTTCGTGCGTTTGTGATGCGTAATCTGTATACGGTTGCTCGTTATAAATAACTTCTTTTATTGCGTAGTCATTGAACGGAAGTTCAATCGGGTTTAAAAACACTTTCCGATCTTTGCCGGGTTGAAAATCATAGTATAAAGTTATCGGTTCTTTTTTTACGAAAAATTTTCCGTAAAGATATGTGTAGTATCCCAATTCAATTGAATGATATCCGGCTTTGTTCGGATTCCCCTTTCCTTCACCCCACGTTTGCACGCCGCGGCGAGTTCTATTCTCATATACTTCGCCGTAAGTATGATCAACAAAATATTTCATGAAAAAGTCGAGTGTTTCATCAGCCATTTTTAAATATTGATCTTCAGAAGTTACTTGATACATTTGCAAACCCGCTGTTACCGCTTGTTCCATTTGCCACCAGGCTTTTGCGGTGTCGGGATTTCCCCACATTAACATTTGTCCCGTTGTACGATTGTAATCTTTGTAGGGACCACCAAACTCAGTATCATACCCTTTCAACAAAACATTTTCAATTAATTTTTTCGCTGAAGAAATGTAACTTGGGTCGGGATGAATTTGATTTACACGAGCGAAACACCATGCCGTTTTTAAAACGTGTCCCATTATCGTCATCGTTTCGCTTGGAAGGCTATTCCAATTAGCATCATAAATTTCCGCAAAACCAATTTTTTGAAGATCCATACTTGGCACAAACCATGTTTGCATGTTATCAATTATTTGGAGAGTCTTATCCAAATATTGTTGATCCTTGGTCAGCAGATACAAATAAAGTAAATGAGTTGTAATCGCATCAACCGTAGCGTTAAAACTTTTATTGTTTTTTGTTGACCAGTTTTTGCTGCTGTAATCGTAGTAGCCGAAATATTCAGCGCGGTTGTCCCACATTTTTGTTTCATTGTTTTGATAACCTTTCATTACCCAGTTCCAGTCGAGTGTATCGCTGGTTGCTTCAAATGAAGCCATCGGACCGAGCAGCGCGTAAAGCTGATGAAACGCATCTTTGTTTGTGTTGCCGGAAGTTGGATTACCATATTTGTCAAGTTCCCAATACCAACCACCATTGGTATCGTCCCAAGCGTGTTTGTACATAAAATCGAGCGCTTGTTTTGCTTTAGTAAGATATTCATCTTTTCCGGTAAGCATAAAAGCGCGGACAAATCCATAGGCATCGCGCGATTGCGTCTGCATATTTTTTTGTGTGCCGCTTGCTTTTCCGTACTTATCAATATTCGTATAAAATCCTCCATTCACCGGGTCGTATGCATTCAACCAAAAAGCAGCACAGCTATCAACATAACCAATTACCTTTTCGGGATTTTGCAAGTAGGGTGATTTAATATTGTATTGTCCATAAGTAATGGAAATAAAAACAAGGAAAGAAAGAATGGTGCGTTTCATCGAAGTACTTCTTTTAATAATCAAATAGTGTTATAAAAATAAGGATGAAATTGATTAATGAAAAATTAAGATGGATGACGGTTTATGGAAATTTAGATTAGTTACCTCGAAGGTTGACACCTAACATCTTCCTTAACCTTCGAGGTTGCGTTTTTAGTCATCTATTCTTTAGCTTGTTTCCACGATTGATAAACCACCAATCCCCAGCCAATTAACAAGCTTGTTCCGCCAAACGGAGTAATGAAGACGAGAAATTTAATTCCGCTAATCGCGTAAGCATAAAGTGAAAAGGAGAAGAGAAGAATTCCCACTGTAAAAAACATAAAGGATTTTTGAAGAAATTCCTTTCCCGAAAGTGCAATTGCAAGCAATACCACGGCGTGTATCAAATGATATTGAATCCCGATCTTATAAATCTCCAGCATTTCGGGAGAGATTATTTCCTTTAAAGCATGTCCGCCGAAAGCTCCCAAAGTCACACCGACAAAACCGAATAATCCGGCGGTCATAACAAAACTTTTTTTCATAATTCTACTTTCTTTTTCTCTTGTTGAAATTGTAGTTAAACCTGTATCTTAGAATTCCAACTATAAATTTATTAAAAGAAATGAAGACTTTCGAATTAGTATCAAATTATCAACCTTCCGGCGATCAACCGCGGGCAATTCAAGAATTGGTTGACGGCATCAAACGGGGTGATAAATTCCAGACACTGCTTGGAGTTACCGGCAGCGGAAAAACATTTACCATCTCAAACGTTATTCAACAATTGAACAAACCAACACTGATCATCTCACACAACAAAACGCTTGCGGCGCAGTTGTATTCCGAGTTTAAATCATTCTTCCCCAAAAATGCAGTTGAGTTTTTCATCAGCTATTATGATTACTACCAGCCTGAAGCGTACGTCATTTCTTCCGATACGTTTATCGAAAAAGATTTTGCTGTGAATGAAGAAATTGACCGTCTCCGGCTAAAAGCTACTACGGCGTTAATTGAAGGAAGAAGCGATATCATCATCGTTGCGAGTGTGAGTTGTATTTACGGTATCGGCGCGCCGGAAGAATACGCGAAGCAAATTTATTTTTTGAAGAAAAATCAGAAAACTTCCAAGAAAGAAATTCTGCGAACGCTTACCGATATTTATTTTGTAAGGAACGATACGGATTTTACTCGCGGTACTTTTCGCGTCCGTGGTGATATTATTGAAGTTATTCCGGCTTATCAATATGAAGAAGCGATACGCATTCAACTTTGGGATGATGAGATTGAAAAACTTTCCGTCATTGATTCAATCACCGGCGAGACAAAAGAAGAAATTGAGTCCACCGCAATTTACCCCGCTAAATATTATGTAACTGAGCGGGGACAAATGCAGAAGGCGATCAAACTTATTGAGATTGAACTTGAAGAGCGTTTGAGATATTATCATCAACAAGAAAGATATTTGGAAGCGCAGCGAATTGAACAGCGGACAAAGTTCGATATCGAAATGATGAAAGAAATTGGGTATTGCTCCGGAATAGAAAATTATTCCCGCCACATGGAAAACCGCGATCCGGGGACTCGTCCTTCTACCTTGATGGATTATTTCCCGAAAGATTTTCTGCTAATTGTAGATGAATCACATGTAACCATTCCACAAGTGCGCGGGATGTACAACGGCGACCGGTCACGCAAGGAAACCCTTGTGGAATACGGCTTCCGGCTTCCTTCCGCGCTGGATAACCGACCGATGAAGTTCGATGAATTTTATGCAAAGTTGAACCAGACAATTTTTATCAGCGCTACACCAAGCGATTATGAGTTGGAAAAGTCGGAAGGAATTTTTGTTGAACAGATCATTCGCCCAACCGGATTGCTCGATCCCGAAATTGAAGTTCGTCCGATAAAAGGACAAATAGATGACTTGCTCGGAGAGATACGAACGCGTGTTGTAAAAAAAGAAAGAGTGTTAGTTACTACATTAACTAAAAAAATGGCGGAAGACCTTGCTGACTATCTTGAAAAACTCGGCATTCTTGTCCGCTACATTCACAGCGATATTGATGCGCTTGAGCGTGTAGAAATTTTACGCGATCTACGTCTTGGAGATTTTGATGTACTTGTCGGTGTAAATTTGCTTCGCGAAGGATTGGATTTGCCGGAAGTTTCTCTCGTTGCAATTATTGACGCAGATAAAGAAGGATTTCTCCGGAGTGAACGTTCGCTGATGCAGACAGCCGGAAGAACCGCGCGAAATGTGAACGGACTCGTTATTATGTACGCCGACAGAATTACAGAATCAATGCGGAAAGTGATAGAAGAAACAAAACGACGGCGGATAGTTCAAACGGAATATAACATCGCGAATAATATTACTCCACAGACCATTTATAAAACGTTTGATGAAATCATGTCCTCTACTTCTATCGCCGATGTTCGTACAAGAGATGGAGAAAAGTATGATACTCCATTTTCTAAAGTTGCCGAACCGGTAATTAAATACATGACGAAAGAGCAGAAAGAAGATTTGATACAACAGCTTACCGATGAGATGTATAAGTCGGCAAAAGATTTGGAATTTGAACGCGCCGCTTCTCTTCGGGATGAGATTGAAAGATTGAAGAAGAAGATGGGGTAAACAAAACTTTCTTAGCTTCCGGTAAAATTTTATTGACTCTAACGTCTAACTTGGTTAAGTTTACAACAAAATTTATAGAGTTAAAATGAAACCGGTCTTCTTTTATTTCTTACTATCACTCGCATCCATCCTTTTTGCCCAGGGTACCGAATTAAATGGTCCTACTTCTTTAGATGTGATAGGAAATCCTTTCTCTCAACCAAATGTAACATTGCAAGTTGGAAAACAGCCTCTAGAATGGTACGGTTCAGGAGATGGAAATCTAAGTGGTAAAGTTGATAGCACAGATGCATCTTTAGTTGAAAATGGGGTTTCAAATAAAATGTTAGATGTGAATGGCGACGGATTAACAAATTCAGAAGACGCGAAGACAATTTTAGATTATGTTTCTGGAAAGATTCCTTATCTTCCTGGACATTGGAACGAACTAAAAACAAAAGAAGAAAGAACTAATTGGGCTATGAAAATGAATTTAATTACAAATCAACCTTCTAGAGCAGCGACTCCTGGATGGGTATGTGCAACAAATATTTTAGATATGTGCTTTAGAAATGGAGGACTATCTAATATGGATGAATTTATTCAATTAGAAAAAGACCAAGGAATGCAGAATGTTCATTCAAGCGAACATAATGCTTGGACAAATATCCCATTGTATTATTTTTCAACAACCAACACAAATGGAGTTTCTCATGCAATTGCAGGGATTTTAGTTGGAGATGACCCTTTAAAATTTGATGATTGGCTATTTTTTAATTATCACAATTTTAATTCTATAAAACCAGGAGATTTTGATATGGATGCAAATCATCCCGTGACAATGGCTTTGGAGGCTTATTATGAAAATCCATATACTCATAAAAAAATTTTTAATTTGATAAGTCCTTTTGTAGAGTTCAATCTTAAAGAGGGAGTTGCAACTTTATCAAACTATGATAAAAAATATTTAACTTTAAACAATCCAAATATTATAAAAGTTCATTTGGGAAAATTGGAAAAACTTTTAGTCGATAATAACGGGCTTCCAGAAAATCAAAATTATACTCCAGAATTTCTAGAGAGTAAAGGATACAATGCAATTCCAGATACTTCCAAAGAAAATACTGTTCTTCCAATTAAGTTGGAATACACGGATGTAGACACAACTAGATTTTCAGACAATCATTATAAATTCATGAGAAAATTCAAAGGCTCAATTTATTCAGGAGGAGTCATTAAAACAGATTCATCAGATCAAGAAATCGAAATTGATAATTTAACTTCAGTTGGGCTTGTAGAAAATTTAACTCCAAAAGATTTTAGGATAAGCCAAAATTTTCCAAATCCGTTCAATCCGAGTACAGTCATCAGTTGGCAGTTAGCAGTACGCAGTTTTGTAACTTTGAAAATTTATGATGTACTGGGAAATGAGGTCGCGGTGTTAGTGAATGAAGAAAAACCGGCAGGCAATTACAAGATTGATTTCAAAGGAAACAATCTTGCAAGCGGAATATATTTCTACACGTTACGTGCCGGTAGTTTTGTCCAAAGCCGTAAAATGATTTTGCTCAAGTAAAAAAAATAAGACCTCCGATGTTTTGAAAACACCGGAGATTTTTCTCAATTTATTCTGACTACTTAATTCTGAATTCTTACTTCTACTTCATTAGTACAAATTTCTTAGTCTCTAAAAACTTTCCCGCTTTAACTTGATAGAAATATACACCGGATGCATAACCGGCGGCGTTAAATTCAACTTGATGAATTCCGGCACTTTTAATATCATCAACCAAAGTGGTTACTTCCCTTCCGAGCATATCAAATATTTTTAGAGAAACATGCTGTTGTTCCGGCAGTTGAAATTTAATTGTGGTTGTCGGGTTAAATGGATTCGGATAATTCTGCTGCAATTTAAATTCCGTAACAGTTAAATTTTCTTTATCATCAACGCCAACCACAACCGGATATTTACTGAAACAGAAAAGCTTTGCTTCAAATTCATTTAAAGCAATTTGAAACGCAGTGTGCTGTTGCGGTGTAACGGTATAAACTGTTCCATCAATTAAATCGGTTAAGTAGTATGTGCTTGTACTATCCCATGGTAAACCGCTTAAATCAACATCGGCATTAAGAATTTCATTTTTAAGATTTGCAGCGGTAACCACAATGTTTGTGTCGCTAAGTGAAGCGTATGTATAAATTTTCGCTGGAACTGTGTTTGGCAATCTTGAAATTTTCGGATTTACAAGATATTTATTACGAACGCTGATAATTTTTTTGAAGTACGGTCTCGTATTATCAGGGTCGCTCCAATTGACTTTATCGCGGTTGGTTAATTCACCAACTTCTCCACCGGAATAGATAAGCGGAACCCCGTTTAACGTAAGCAAAATTGTATGCGCTAATTTATTTCTTCTGCTGTCGAACGAGTACGTTACACGGGCTTCATCATGGTTCTCAACAAATCTAAACGGTCTGCCGTCTGTGTATGCTCGCATCGCTTCGGTGTGCATATCGTTGATGGAAACCGTGCCGCTGATCGCTCCCAAAAGTTTGGTGCGCAAATCCCAATCGTTGGCGGAGTCAAATCTCTTTTGATAAAAAGTCGGATCGGAAGAAGTAGCTTCTGCTTCCAAAAAAACTTCCGGTTTGATATTTTTAATTTTCTTTCGCCATTCCTGCCAGAATAATTGATTTCGCTGCTCAACACCCCAGGCAACATCGCAGCGGTAGCCGTCAATGCCATATCTTTTCACCCAATACTCCGCAACTTTTGCAAAGTAATTTCGAACTTCAACATCATTGTGGTTCAAATTTGGTAGTGAAGCCCAATCAAATAAAAATTGGAAATTTGAATTGCCCGGTTCGCCGCTCCAAATGTACCAGTTCGCCCAGGGTGAATATCCGCGGTATTCAAAAACATTTTGCATAAAGGGATGCTGAATTGAAGTATGATTAACAACAAAATCGAGAATAATTTTTATTCCGGCTTTTTTTAATTCGGCAACAAGTTTAATAAAATCTGCTTCGGTTCCGTAATCTTCTTCAAAGCCGTAGTAGTCGGTAATTTCATAACCATGCGTTGTCGGACCTTTGTAGATCGGCATTAACCAAAGAGTGTTTACTCCAAGGTCTTTCATATCGGGAATTCTCTCGATGATTCCGAGAAATCCGCCTTGCGCTGTAAAAGCTCTCGGATAAATTTCATAAACAATCGCTTTGTCAATCCAGGCTGCGTGTTCGTTAATACCGGCAACACGAACGGAATCTCCCACTACTTTAACAAGAATTCTCGCATTCTTAATTCTGTTTTGTGAATCTTTTACACGGCAGTTATAATAATATTCTCCGCTCACCGTCGGCATAGTGAAAGTTGTAATTGTATCGGTTACGATTCCGATTGTAGAAGCCGGGTTAGTTAAATCAGAAGACCATAAATAAGATAACGTTAAACCTTTCGGTGAAGACCCATTTACCCATAACGTTACTTGCCTTCCGGTAGAAGAACCGTTAATCCAGAGTTCGGGAGTGTAATCGGGATTAATTGACAGAGTTACTTCTTTTGATACCGTTGCGAAACCTCTTAAATCAACAGCGCGAACGTAAACTTTATTTGCACCGTCAACGAGTGTAATGGGAACAGAAAAGTTTCCGTTTACTACCGGTTGTGCACTTTCAACGCCGTTAAAGAAAAATGAAATTGATTGGATTGTTGAATCGCTCAACTTTCCGCGGAAATTTATATCTCTGTACCAATATTCAACACCGGGAGTTAACATTGTAACTACCGGACCATATGTTGCAAGGCTGTCGGAAATATCTTTTGCTTTGAGTGGTAAAATTCCTCTTCCCGCTCCATCAATAGCTACCAAACTTGGACCATTTGGAGAACCGGTGGGAATATAATTTGCGAACATCCTTTTTTGCCACATTCCGCTTCTTACAAATGCGGCATCGTAAATGTCCGGGTCTTCGTCCATGTATGTGCCGCCGTCATTCATTCCGACTTCATAAGCGCCGCCGCTTGTATCTTCGGCAGAAAGATAAGAGAAGAAAGAAATATTTCTTGTCTGCATCCAGCCGGTTAAGAGACTGTCTAAAAATTGCAGACTTACGTTAAACACAAATTCTTTTTTTGTGAGCACATCGCTATTCAATTTTATCAACTCCCCGCTTGCCGTGTAAGGATCGCGTTTAATCATAAATCTATTTTCTTTTGATTTACTTTCATACACGTTTCCGGGAGCGCCGATTGATGCAAAGATTCCGCTTCCTTCCCACTCATACGTTTTAATATCCAAGCCGATCGGATCATTCACCAATGTTTTTGTTGGATTGGAGATGATTAAACCTAATCGCGTTCTATCTGAAACATCTCTCATTTGAACGGTGAATTTCAAAGAATCGTGCTGCGGAGTTTCATCAATTTTAACTGAAAGAATATCGCACGAACCATCTTTTACTGTAGCGGGATATTTATATGGTTCATCTTTACCTGCATCAACAAAATATTTCCCCGTCTTACCAAGATAAATTCCGTACGAATAATTTTCTGATGCAGCTACTCCTTCATTATTTGAAAATGAGACAGTAACCGTATGCCTCCCTTCTCCTGCAAGCATTAAAGTCGCGTTCACTATTGAACTATCACTTTGAAAAACTGAAGCAGCCAAAACATCGTCCAATTTTACTTGAATGGTTGATTGATTAACTCCCTTTGATTTTACTCCCGGACGTAAAAGGGCTTTAAAATTTATTTGCGCATTATCCGAAGAAAAAACCGTTTCATCCGAAGGAGAAATAAGTTTTATCTTTGAGATTGAATCCGCTTTTACGGTAATCAGATTATTAACCATCGTATTATCAAACTTAGGTTCGTCGGGATCGTTCAGCCAAAACTGCCCGTTAATTTTCATTTTATATTGATAAGACCCTTCTTTTAACAACGCGGTGGTTTCCCATAAACCATCATCATCATTGTCATCCATCGTATGCATCGCCTGGTTCCAATTATTAAATTCGCCAACAACCGAAACTGCCGTTACATCTTGAGTGAGATATCCTTTAGAACTATTCTTGTCGTAATAAAAATCTGTAGGGACCAGATACACAACGTAACCCGGCAGTCGCGTATAGGTTGATTGTTTTGAAGCCGCACCGACTGAAGATGAAACCGAAACAGAAACCGTATGGTTACCGGAACCAAGCGCCGGAACGGGCTGGTATAAAAATTCTTGTTTTGCCGCATCGTAATATTGAGTAGGATTAATAACCTCAACACCATCAATGGTAACTTTTAATGTTGTTAAGTTAAGAG
>Ga0210046_1001727_pt1 | contig 16389 bp, 6 predicted proteins | sample CryGeyCG2114_250_FD_185461 | JGI IMG/M metagenome (GOLD analysis project Ga0210046, IMG submission 185461) | Groundwater microbial communities from aquifer - Crystal Geyser CG18_big_fil_WC_8/21/14_2.50 (SPAdes) (version 2) | ecosystem: Environmental > Aquatic > Deep subsurface > Groundwater ... | reverse complement strand
AGATTGCTTATTGGAAGGAAATGATTTATTTAAAAATATGAGTGATAATGACAAGAAAATCAATCAGCTAAACTCTGGTTACGAATGTCTTTTTTTTATCAAACGGGCGTATTTCGCTTTATTATGGAATGTAGTTATCCAAATGATCATTGCATCAATTCGTGCTAAACTTGATTATAGTTTAAGCAGATGTTACGGTTTTATTAAAAAAGATTAATTTTATCAAAAAAATAACCATGAACTTACTTCTTAAAGTAATGCAACGACAAATCAATTAACCAATTCATAAACTAATCTAATGTACAATGCTTAAACATTTATCCACAAAATTGCTCATGCTTGCAGCAATCGTGTTCTGTGGTGTTACCGCAGCTTTCGCGCAGGGTGGTACGGTTACCGGTAAGGTAACAGATGCTTCTGATGGTAGTTCATTACCAGGTGCAACAGTTGTTATAAAGGGAACCACACAGGGTACTGTAACCGACATTAATGGAATGTATTCCATAGAAGTAACCCCGGACCAGGTGCTGGAGTTTTCCTATGTGGGCTATGCGCCACAATCCGTTACAGTTCAACCCAATACCACCGTTAACATAGCCTTGCAATTATCCGCCCAATCGCTTCAGGGTGTGGTAGTTATTGGGTATGGAACAGTGAAGAAAAGTGATGCAACCGGTTCAATTTCGGTTATTTCATCCAAAGATTTCAATCAAGGCAACATTACTTCCGCTCAGGATTTGCTGGTTGGAAAAAGTGCCGGGGTAGTTGTAACTCCTGCAGGTGGAGCTCCTGGTAGTGGAGCTACTATCCGCATTCGTGGAGGATCTTCATTGAACGCATCCAACGATCCACTCATCATTGTTGACGGTATACCTATTGATAACGCCAATGTTTCGGGTAGTGCAAACATCTTGTCGTTTATTAACCCTGCCGACATTGAGAGTTTCACCGTTCTCAAAGATGCTTCTGCAACCGCTATCTATGGTTCAAGGGCTTCAAATGGAGTTATTTTGATCACCACTAAAAAATCCAGGGTTGGTTCAGCATTCAAATTAACTTACAACGGTTCCGTTTCCATTTCAAACCCCATCAAACTGTTAGATGTATATTCAGGTGACCAGGTCAGGCAGATTGCCTACGAAAGGGATATCTTTACTCCTGAAAGTTACACCAAACTGGGATCAAAGAATACAGATTGGCAGAAGGAAATATTCCAGACAGCCATTTCACAGGATCATAACATTGGTATCTCCGGTGCATATAAAAACCTTCCCTATCGTGTCTCATTTGGATATACCGACCAAAATGGTATCCTGAAGAATACAGATATGCAACGGTTTACCGGAACAGTTAATCTAAACCCTACCTTCTTTAATAATGCCCTTAAAGTAGATATTAATGCCAAAGGCATGTCGACCAATAACAATTTTGGTGATGCCGGTGCTGTTGGTTCTGCAATAAACATGGATCCTACACAACCTGTTAAAGATGGTAATGCGGCTTCCGACGGATATTTTCAATGGAGTAATTATGGTGCCAATCTGGGAACACCAAATCCTGTTGAACAGGCAATGGCTGTTGACAACAAATCAACAGTGAACAGGTTTATCGGTAATATTCAGTTCGATTATTCACTGCCTTTTTTACCTGAACTTCATGCCAACCTTAATCTGGCAACCGATTATACCAAGAGTGAAGGACATAACAACAGGCCAACTACTTCACCCTCAGTATTAACAAGTCCTTTTTGGGGGAGTTTAACAGATTACGATGCCAAAAACACCAATAACCTACTCGACTTTTATCTGAATTACACCAAGGATATAGCAAGTATTCAGAGTAAGGTGGAGGCTATGGCTGGTTATTCCTGGCAGCATTTCTATCTTGAAAATTTTAACTACCATAGAGGTATTTATGATGAGAATCATGCTTATCAGATTCCTTCGGACAGCGCAAGGCATATCAATGAATTATTTCTTGTTTCATTCTTTGGGCGCGTTAACTATACTTTCAAGGATAGATATCTTTTCACGTTTACCCTTCGTGAGGATGGTTCTTCTCGGTTCTCAAAAGAAAATCGTTGGGGTATATTTCCATCAGTTGCACTTGCCTGGAAACTCAAAGAAGAAACATTCCTAAGAGATGTAGATGTGTTGAGTAATCTTAAACTACGTGTGGGATGGGGAGTAACTGGTCAGCAGAATATTGGTGATAACTATTATCCTTATATGGCCACTTATACTACCTCATCATTAGGAAGTTATTACTTTTTTAATGGAGAATACATCCCTACTCTGCGCCCAAATGCTTACGACCCGAATATTAAATGGGAAGAAACGACTACCCAAAACATAGGACTCGACTTTGGTTTTGCCAATGACAGAATTACAGGTTCGATCGACCTCTACAAACGTGTTACAAGCGACCTGTTGAACAGGGTGGTTGTCTCCACAGGGAGTAATTTCTCGAATACATTAATGACCAATGTAGGAAGTTTGGAAAACAAAGGTGTTGAATTGGGCCTTAATCTGGTTCCTGTTTCAAAGGCTGACATGTCGCTGAACGTGGGCTTTAACTTCACCTATAACAAAAACAATATTATCAAGCTTCTTACTTCAGATGATCCTTCTTACGTGGGCATTCTATATGGTGATGCATTTACCGGGCAGAAACTGGTTACCCAAGTGGGTTCTCCAGCATACTCTTTCTTCGTAAATCAACAGGTTTATGATGCCAATGGCAAACCGATCGAAGGTATGTATGTTGACCTTTCGGGTGAAGGTGGTGTTGTAAATGGTGATAATGCAGATAAATACATTTATCACAATCCATCGCCTGATTATCTGATGGGCTTATCGTTGCGGTTTACATACAAGAACTTTGATGCCTCAACTTCAACCCGCCTCAGTCTGGGTAACTATGTTTATAACCAGGTTGCTGCTGGTGCTTCATACGACCAGATGTATCAAATTGGATACTGGCATAACGAACCTACTTCGCTTAGCAATACCGATTTCGTTAAACGCCAGTTCACCAGCGACTATTTTGTAGAGAATGCTTCTTTTTTTAAAATGGATCACCTGAGCGTTGGGTATCAAATCAATAACATTGTTAAGAATTTGAATGCCCATGTAACCTTTACCGTTCAGAATGTGTTTACCATTACAGATTATACTGGTCTTGATCCTGAAGTACCCTATTCCGATCTTGGTGGTTCTCAGGTACCCGGAATTGATAATAATTTCTATCCCAGGTCTCGTACTTTCATGATTGGGATAAGTTTAGGATACTAATTATTTAAAAAGAATTGAAATGAAAAGAAATATAATATTTATAGGAATACTTCTTTCTGCATTGATGATTGTATCATGTATTAAAGATTTGGATGTTACTCCCAAGGATCCGGCTACCATACTGTCAGGAAACTTAAACGATGATCCAGCCTACATGAAAATGGTGTTGGCAAAAATTTACGCGAGTTTTATCATCGAAGGCCAGGGAAGCGGCGGACCAGACATTTCTGCTTCAGACAACGCGTTTTTTACAACCACGAGAGCATTATGGAATGTTCAGGAAATTTCAACCGATGAAGCCATTTGTGCATGGGGTGATGTTGGTATTGCCGATCTGAATACTCAGACCTGGAGTCCAACGAATCCTTTTCTAACTGCTTTATACCAACGACTTGGTTTAAGCATTACATATGCCAATGAGTTTATCAGAAACACAGAAGGAAATGTTGATCCGGAGGTTGTAAAATATAGAGCAGAAGCCCGATTCTTAAGAGCTTTGGCCTATTATTGGGATCTTGATCTGTTTGGAAACCCTCCTTTCACTACTGAAGCGGATAAGGTTGGTAATTTTTATCCAAATCAATTGGATCCGGATGTTACCGTAGCCCGTAAAAAATTATTTAGTTATATCGTTTCGGAGTTGCAGGCCATTGAATCTGATCTAGGTGAACCAGGATTCTCATATCCACGGGCCGATAAAGGTGCCTGCTGGATGTTGCTTTCCCGGCTCTATTTAAATGCAGAAGTCTATACCGGAACTGCTAAATGGGATAGTTGCAAAATGTATACCGACAAAGTAATTGCTAGTCCGGCCTATTCGCTTGCTCCTGATTACCGTCAGAACTTCTGTGCCGATAACGATTATAGCCAAAACAAGGAAATGATTTTTGCCTGGGTTCAGGATGGAGTTTACACACAGGGTTATGTGGGTACTACATTTATTATTGAATCAAGCAGCGATGCCAGATACATCAGGGCTGAAGACTTTCATGGACTGACCTCCAATACCAATTGGAATGGTAACAGGGCCAGGATACAATTTCTGAATGTGATGATTGATACGCTGGCTGTTTATGGCGACAATCCTGTGCCTTACGAAACCGATTCTCTCTTTAAACAAAGCAAAGACCAACGGGTTTTCTTAAAAAGAAAGCAAAGTCCGAATATTCCAAGCCCTTCTTCCAGTGGTGATTATGGCATTGGTGTTTATAAATTTACGGCTAAAAACTTCGATGGTTCAGAAGCCAATAATAGTAACCCAGCTTATGCGTCAACCGATTTCCCGATTTTCAGGCTTGCTGATGCATACCTCATGAGAGCCGAAGCGGAATACCGTCTGGGTAATCTTGGAAATGCAGTTGCCGATATTAATGTCATCAGAGAACGTGCTTTTAAGGGTACTGATGGCAATATTACAACTTCTGATCTTGACGATAAATTCCTGCTCAGCGAGCGCGGACGTGAGTTTTATTATGAAGCCCAAAGACGTACCGACCTGATCCGTTTTAGTCAATTTACCAATGGAACCTACATGTGGGCATGGAAAGGTGGTTCGGCTAACGGTAGTTCAACTGATAGTCACCTGAATATTTTCCCCATTCCTGGTGACGAAGTATCGGCCAACCCGAATATTCATCAAAACCCTGGTTACTAAACTCTAAATATTATTACCATGAAAGGAAAATTTAATATCATTATATTGTTGCTCGTGTTGGTGAGTGTTTTCTCTGCCTGTAAGAAGGATGGTGAAAAGATCACCATGAAAACCGACCCCACAGCACCCGAATTAACCAGCATGCCTGATCTGACTCTGATCAGGGACAAAGGACTTGATACCCTCACATTTGTTGGTACCCCTGTTGACGCTGGATTTCAGGCTTCTGCCACTTATTTTCTCGAAGCCTGTGTTCCTGGCAATAATTTTGCCAACCCTATCAGTATTCTAAATGATATCCAGGATGCCGCCATGAAAATTACCATAAGCGATTTAAATGGTATTTTGATTAAAGCCTTCCCTACAGATGTGGTTTCTACGGTTGATTTTCGTCTAAGATCCGTATTGGTAGTCGATGCTGGAACAGGTGCTCCCGGAACAGGTTCCGATCTATTTGAATACGTTTCGCAAGCGGTAAGCAAAGATGTTACTACTTATGGATTGCCACGCCTCGATTTGATTGGTTCAGGACTTGATCAGAAAATTGAATCGCCTTTAGGCAACGGCGATTACTTTGGTTATGTTAAACTTGATCCAGGTATGCCATTTAAGCTTCTCGATCCTGATACCGACATCACCTATGGTGCCAGTGGCAGCAGTCTGGTGGCAGATGGCGGAACTGGTCTTGTTGTTCCTGGAATTGGGTATTATCAATTAGCGGCCAATACAGTTGACCTTACCTATGCCATGGATGCTTATATGATCGGACTGGTTGGATCAGCAACTCCCAATGGCTGGGATTCTCCTGACCAGAAAATGGATTATAATTCGCAGAAGGGAACCTGGGACATCACACTTGACCTGATTGCAGGCGAAATTAAATTCAGGAAGAATGATGGTTGGGCATGGAATCTGGGTGGCACACCTGGTACACTTACACAGGGTGGCGATAATTTACCTATCGCTGATGCTGGTAATTACACCATCAGCCTCACCATTGTAAACGATCTAACCGGGTCATGCACAATTGTTAAAAACAATTAACCATGAATATGAGGGATTCACTGTGAATATGAAGCATTCATTTGATATTTACAGTGAACCTATTCATGTTTTAATGAATCATAATTTGAAAAAACATAAAAAATCATGAAAATAAAATCGATGTATAATGTTTTAGCCGTCCTTTTTGCAGTGGCAGTTTTTACTGTTTCCTGTACGAAAGAGAATTCGGACGTGAGATTTGATCCCAAACTTTCGACCTCGCAGGTTTTAAGTGTAACATCAGATTCTGCTACCGTTGTCGGCTTTGTTGTTGCCCAGGGTAGTGGCTTCAGCGAAAGAGGTGTTTGCTATAATACAGAGGCAAATCCAACTGTTGAGAATAACAAAGTTATTTACGTTGGTGATGATGCCAAGGCCACTTTTAATGTGGTGCTAAGTGGTCTTCACTTTGCCACTACTTACTATGTTAAAGCTTATGCTGTAAATTCAGCGGGTATATTGTATGGTGAAGAATATACCTTTACAACATTACCCATAGTTCCTGCTCTTACAACCACTGCTATTACTGCTATTACCGGAAACTCGGCCGTCAGTGGTGGTAGTGTAACCAATAACGGAGGAAGTGCCGTTACTGTTAAGGGAGTGTGCTATAGCGAATCACATAATCCTGCACTCGGTGATACCTTAACCTTCTTTACCTCTGATGGAGATGGCGACAGCACCTTTGTCAGTACGTTGGCAAGTTTAAAAGGAAATACAATATACTATGTACGTGCTTATGCTACCAATAGTGCAGGTAATGGTTATGGCCCTGAAGTTACATTTACTACGCTTGCGGATCTACCTACAGTTACAACCGCTGCAATTACTGAAATCACCAAAGTTTCTGCTGTATCAGGTGGAGAGGTGACATCTGATGGTGGTAGCAGTGTGTCTGCAAGGGGTATTGTATGGAGTACAAATGCCGATCCTACACTCCTGGATAACAACATTGCTGCTGGAAGTGGAACGGGTTCATACGTAAGTTCTATTACCGGACTGACTACATTTACTACCTACCATGTTCGTGCCTATGCTACAAACAGTGTCGGAACTGCCTATGGTAGTGATGTTCAGTTCTCAACGCTGGCTGATATCCTCACCTGGTATATCCCGGGTGATTATGTAGAAGCCAGCTATCCTGGTTCTACTTTTGCTAACTGGGATCCGGCGAATTCACCACAGGTGAAAAGTACAGTAGCCGGTCCTGATAATTTGGAGGGCTATGTTTATATGGCTAATACGGAAAATAACTGGAAATTTGCCTCACAACCCAACTGGGATGGTCCTAACTACGGCGATGACAACAACTCCGGGGTGCTCGATCCAAATGCCGCAAACAATATTACTTCAACAGCTGGTTATTACAAGCTTAACGTCGATTTTACTGCCTTAACTTACACCGCAGTTGCTACCGTATGGGGTGTTATTGGTGATGCAACCCCACTAGGTTGGGATGATGAAACATTGCTCGCTTACGATCCCATTACCATGACCTGGAGAGGTGGTTTGCATTTAACCGCAGCTTCGTATAAGTTCAGGGCCAATCATAACTGGGATTACAACTATGGTAGCGATGCTGGTGATGGAAACCTACAGGCTGGCGGAGCTAATATCAGTATTACCACCGAAGATGACTATTACTTCATTTTGGATCTGAGCAATCCAAACGAGTATACTTATTCTGCAAATATGTGGGGTGTGATTGGTGATGCTACTCCTGGTGGCTGGGACTCAGACCAGAATATGTCATGGGATGAAGTTGATAAAGCCATGGCTGTAACTGTTGACTTAACTGTCGGAACCTTCAAATTCAGAGCCAATGATGACTGGGCCATTAATCTTGGTGGAGATATCAATGATTTGACAGAGGGTGGTGATAATATTGCGATAGATGCAGCGGGTAATTATACCATTAAGCTGTATCTGGATGGAACCAAACATTGTGTGATTGTGCAGAATTAAACCATAGTACAACACCAGATTGCAAAGGGGCAGAATCGAAAGATTCCGCCCTTTTTTTTTTATTTTCTGAGTCTGGTCTAAAAAAGGTAAAAGAACAATTTTAGCCACGCAGTCGGATAAATCCGACTGCAAAGGATCTGAGTCACCCGGGATTCAAATCCAGGGTTACAAGATGGACAATGCCTATCCCGATTGCGATCGGGATTTGGATACACCATTAGTAACAAATCCCCGGAATTGAAAGAGTAAACCTCATTGTACAGTCGGATAAATCCGGCTGCAATGGATGTACTTTTAACAAGTTCATTGTAGATGAATAAACCTAAATAGAATCAATCCATTGCAGTCTGGCTTTAGCCGACTGCAAGAAAATACCCCTTCTGTTTGCAAAGGATCTGAGTCACCCGGGATTCAAATCCAGGGTTACAAGATGGACAATGCCTATCCCGCCGACTGCTCCACTTTCGTTTAAGCAATTGTTGTATGATAAAAAGGGAATTTCAAAAACCAATGCTTTGCATTTGTCTGTAATTGGCATGAAACAAAAGTGAGTTACCGGAGTACCTGTGAGACCCTCTTTTTCTGGCTTGTGTACGGTATTCTTGGGGAGCAGGAGCCATTAATTTCTTTCAATCATGATTGAAAAAACAAAAGTCATTTGAAAAAGTGTGTTAAAAAACAAATAGTCCTTTGAAAAAGTGTGTTAAAAAGCAAATAGTCCTTTGAAAAAGTGTATTTTTGTGTAAAATTGCAAAAATGAAAAGATCTGGGATTCTAAAATTAATAGCATGGAAGAACTCTTCCACTCGAAAACCATTGATTATAAGAGGGGCACGTCAAGTTGGTAAAACCTGGTTGATGAAAGAGTTTGGCAGTTCCCAATATCAGCAAACTGTGTATGTGAATTTAGAAAAAAACAAACGCTTACATTCCTTATTCAATGATGATTTTAGTATTAACAGGATCATTGTGGCTCTACAGGCAGAATCAGGGTTGACAATAAATGCAGAAAACACCTTGATAATTTTTGATGAAATTCAGGCTGTTCCTGAAGCGATAACTGCATTAAAGTATTTCTGCGAAGAGGCACCTGAATATCATATTATTACAGCGGGTTCATTGTTAGGAGTTGCGGTTCATACACATACATCTTTCCCTGTTGGTAAGGTGGAGTTTATGGATTTATATCCATTATCTTTTCTTGAGTTTCTTGATGCCAATGGAGAAAGCACCCTTGTTGAAATTCTGCATGGGGCAGATTGGAAGTTGATTGCAGCCTTTAAAGCGAAATTTATTGAATTTCTCCGCTACTATTATTTTGTAGGAGGGATGCCGGAACCGGTATTGGCCTTTTTAAAGGATAGCAACTTTGCAGAGGTTCGCAAAATTCAGTACCAGCTGCTGGAAGCCTACGAGCATGATTTCTCGAAACATGCGCCGATTGAAATTGTTCCGCGTTTGCGCATGGTATGGAATTCCATCCCTGCTCAATTGGCAAAAGAAAGCAGTAAATTTGTTTATGGCCTATTGAAAAAAGGCTCACGGGCGAAGGATTTTGAAATGGCCATTTCATGGCTGGAAGATTGCGGGCAGGTTCATAAGGTGTTGCGGGTAAACAAACCCTACCTCCCACTGAAAGCTTATGAGGACATCAGCGCTTTTAAATTGTTTCTGGTGGATATAGGTTTACTATCGGCTATGGGAGCTATTGATGCCAAAACAATTCTGGAAGGTAATTTGATATTTACTGAATTCAAGGGTGCATTAACTGAGCAATATGTACTACAACAGCTAAGTGGTTCTGATAACTTTACAATAAACTATTGGTCAGCCGAACGCTCCACCGCTGAAGTGGATTTTGTGATTCAATATCAAGGATTGGTAATTCCGATAGAAGTAAAGGCTGAAGAAAACTTGCAATCTAAAAGTTTGAAGGTATATCGCGAGAAGTATGATCCAAAATTTTCGATTCGGGTTTCAATGGCGGACTATCGTGAACAGGATTGGATGACTAATCTTCCTTTGTACGCGGTAAGTGAATTGGAAGCATTGCTAAGAGATATTTGAGAAACCCCGAAATAAAATCCCTTTCCTGTCATAAATGACGCAAGCGTCCTGCTAACCAGATCAATACGTGCTTATTGTTCCCTTATACTTTAAATGTGATCAATTTCTTTTTAAAATAAACCCCGACAACGAGGGTAGTTCCATTTGAGTTGAGTATTCCTTTTTTTTCAACAAATCGACAAATGATCCTCCATCAGGAAACTCAAAGGTCTCCGCATTTTCACCCAAATTAAACAACACGACGATTTCCTCTTCTCCATCCGTTCTGTTATAAACCAGTACCTTCCCTGCCGCTTTCAGAAAATGAAGCTCCCCATTCATCAATACCGGATTCTCTTTTCTGATGGAAATCAGTTTTTTGTAAAACTCATATTGCGTGCTGTCGAAGGCAATGGGGTCGTAAATAGCAACTCCGGGTTGGATGTTGTTTCGGTTTTCAGGATCAAAATGATACTCCGGCCACCAAAGCGGTTTGCGGCAGTCCGGATCATCGGCCCCCCACATGCCCATTTCATCTCCATTCCATACATGGGGCGCTCCGATACTGGTAAATTGATGCATCCCGTATAACCTCATCCGTTGATAGGTTTCAGCATCTGGTTTTTCCGTTTTATAATGTTTGTCATCTGAAGGTTTTGCATTGAATTTGTATTTTCCAGGATTGTAAAAAGAAGTCAGCAAGCGTGGTGAATCGTGCGAAGCGGCCAGCGACATCATGGCATCGCGTGTTGGTTTTCGCAATCGGTTCCACTGAAATTCAAGGCTGTCGACCAGTTGTTCGGCTGTGATCTCAAAATCTGTCCTGGCAAAGAAATACCGGGCGGGTCGATAGGTTTGATAAAACATCACGGCGTCGAACACATCTCCCTGCACATAGGGCACCGGGTTCATGAGCTTATCGGGCCATTGCTCCCACCAGATTTCACCCACCAGATAGGCCTGGGGGTTGATGCTTTTCACAAAATCATGGTAATCGCGCCAAAAGCCCATGGGAATCTGGTCGGCCACGTCCAGCCTGTATCCGTCGATGCCACCGGCAACATTTCCGTCAGGAGCGAGCCATCGCCTGGTCACATTCAGGATATGTTGTTTGGCACCTTGGTTCTGGTCGCCTTCATAGGGTTGGCCATGGATCCGTTCCCCGGTAATGTTGACTTTTTTTATTTCAGGAAGACTGCTGATATTCAGCCATCCCTGATACTTAAACTCGTTTTCTGGAGTTTTTGGATCATCGAAAGCAAGGATGTTATACCAGTCTTTATAAGGTGATTTTTCCTGGTTCTTTACCACATCCTTAAATGCCCAGAATTCCACGCCGGTGTGGTTCCACGAATAATCCACAATCACCATCATGCCCCTTTTGTGCAATTCATCCACCAGTTTTAAAAAAAGCTTGTCAGCCGATGTCCATTTCCAGGTAGCCGGATCTGCCGGATCTTCACTTGCCATCACCGCGATATCACCTTCAGGATCGGGACCAAAATTGACATCGATGTGCCGCCAGTTGCGGGCGTCAAATTTATGCAGTGAAGGCGCATCGTTGAGCGGGTTAAAATAGATGGCCGTAACCCCCAGTTCCTGTAGATAATCCAGTTTGTCCAATACGCCCTGTAAATCACCGCCATAGCGCCTGATTTGCAGGTTACTGTAGAAATTATTGCTGGTTTGTTTCGCCCAGTCATCTTCCTGATACCAGCTTTGTGTCCAGGGCGTGATGTGCCAGTTCTCCGGTATTTTGTAAAAGTCGGTGGCTGTATGGATGGTGGCCGGGGTAGGATCGTTGGTGGTGTCGCCATTGTTGAAACGCTCTATAAAAATTTGGTACCAGACCACCGATTTTGCCCAGTCGGGTGGGGGAGTGACCTGTTTTTTTTGCCGACATCCACCGGAGAGCCCGATAATAAGAATAAGGATCAGGGTTAATGGTAGTTTTTTCATGCCAATAAAGGGTATTTGAAAATGTATCGACCTCAAAAATATTGAATTTTGTTGCATTGTGCTACTCAGGTGAGTAATTAATTTTACCTGAGGGACCTTGTCACTTCCCTATCTTAAAATTTCAGTGCAACCAATTTCTCAAAAAAGTGTCATAATTACCATGTATAAAAGGTAGCTTTTTAGTTTCATGTTGCTATACCGGGTATTATTTCAAATGTAACGAAGCCTCATTTCCCCTGAATCAATGGCCGATCATAGATTTGATTACTTTTGATAGCTTATAATATTGTGTGATTGCAAGACTTTTGTTATAACAAACCAAAAATATATGAATACATTTTTACGATTGTTTACCTATATCAAACAACAAGTTGCACAGCGTATAACAACGCGCAGTCTTTTCATCGTTGTATTGTTTATGGCCGGACTGGTTCCGGATAAGGTGGTTGGGGAGGGATCGGATGAGTTGTGTGCTATGCTTAATGGTGAGACTCATCTTTATTTATGCAATGATTTTATTACTAATTGCAATCAGAATCGATCTCATTTTGCAGTTTACGGTTGTAATGTTGAGGACAGGTTGAACTTTGTAATCCAAAGTTCAAGTGAAATAGTTTATTTTGGTCTTAATTGGCAAAACTACGGAGGAAACTTTGACAATGTTGTTTTTAGAGTTAAGAATAATCTTGGAGTTCCTGTTTTTCCCGAAACAAATATCCCTTCATCTGGAATCGGTTACATTGGAACTTTATCCGCAGCCAGAAATGGCCCGAATCAAATTGTCGGTACTGGTGGTTATGATGCCTTTGAGATTACAAACTTACCTCCCGGCACTTATTACATTGAGTTCGATGGAAGGCGATTGGGCAATCCCAATTATAAAGATTCCTGGAGAATGAAATATATTGATCTTACTGTCTTAAATACCTCAACTAATCTTGTTGAACCAGGGCGTTTGTTTTCTAAGGGATGGCAATTTATCGAGAGCCAGCCAAACCAATTTAGCTGGTATACAAATTCATCGACCTTTTATATTTATTCTACCGATCAAATTATAACTTCTGTTACATTTGATGAAATGGAAGGCAGGGCTTGGTTAATGTTCTGTAATGCCACAGGGTGTGCCAATACCGGAAATTTTACTCAGGACAGAAAGTCGTTGTATCAGGAACAAGCATACGTTCCAGAATACAATATATTTTTAAATGAACCGGATGCAGACTTGTTTCCTCCAGCTTCAACACTTGGTGAGATTATTGGGGTGCCCTGGGGAGATCCTTTCTGCGATGATGGCTCTATTTTGTTTCATGTCGAGGTTGATAAAGCAGGAAATGCAGAGGTGAATTTAACATTTCCATCACCCTATGTTTCTATAAATATTCCTATGGCAGTTGTAGCGGGTGAGAACCTGATTTTGTGGGATGGAAATGATGGAATGGGCAATCCTATTCCTAATAACATTATTGTTACTTTTTTTGTTACCTATATTAACGGATTAACCCATTTACCATTATATGATATTGAGGCTAACGATAACGGATTCAGGATTGAACTTGTTGCACCCGCTAGTCCTGATGCTCCAATAGTTTTTTGGGATGATTCGAATATTCCAGGTGGTACTACCAACTTTACGGGATGTAATAGTACCCCTCCTAATAATGGTTGTCATGTTTTTGGATACGGAGATCAAAATACCATCAATACATGGTGGTGGACTTCATTTCAGTCTACAGAAGATGCATATATTACAGAAATTCGTCGCCCCCAACTAATGGTATTTAACCAGGTGCCCCCACAAGAATATTGTGCCGGTAGTAATGGCAATGCTTTTTCCGTAGCTCAGGATCTGAATACAGATGTATATCATTGGAACTATACAGGAACAGGAGCCACCATCACACCCAATGTCAGCAGTCCCTGGCAGGTAACGGTTAATTTTGCTGCCGGAGCCACCAATGGCTTTCTTGAAGTATATGGCACCAACGCCAATTGTACCGATCCCGGCCCCACAGCTCAGCTTGCCATTACCATTATTCCCGTTGCTACCGCCAATGCAGGAAGTGATGCCTCTGTCTGTGCAGGATCAGGTTATACCATGACTGATGCCAGCTCTACTGGATTACCTCCCTATTTCTGGACCACAGCCACGCCCGACCCCGGAGGCTCATGGAGCCCAAATAATACGGTACTTCTTCCAACCTATACACCCGGGCCAACGGCCATTGCCAATGAATCCATCGTATTGTCATTAACAGCATTTTCAAGCGCCCCTTGCGAGGCTGCCGCCACCGACCTGATGACCCTTTCCATCGAACCGGCTCCCACTGCGGATGCGGGTTCCTACTCCACCCTTAATGTGTGTGAAAATGGTTCCTTCTCGTTGGATGGGGCAACAACAAACAATTCTTCAAGTGTGCAATGGAGTACTTCAGGTGATGGGGTGTTCGTACCGGATGAGTTTACAATTCAGCCATCTTATGAACCCGGTGTAGCGGATGCAGCTGCCGGAACTGTTACACTAACCCTTACTGCCCATGGAGATGGTGCCTGTACGATAGATGCACAGGATTTTATTGCCCTGACCATCGATCCGCTGCCTACAGCCGATGCAGGGACATATGCCGATAACACAGTTTGTGAAACAGGAACCTTCCCGCTGGATAATGCCTCGGCCACCAATAACAACAATAGTCAAACCTGGACCACTTCCGGTGATGGGACATTCTTACCCAATGCCAGTGACCTGAAACCGTCCTATGCGCCCGGAGCAAACGATGCCATAAACGGAACGGTTACTTTATCCTTAACCGCACATGCTACAGGAACCTGTCCCTCACCTGCAAATGATCATACCAGTACGGTTATTTTATCCATCCAGCGCAACCCCGTTGCCGATGCCGGCGGTCCGGCCACTGGTTCCATCTGTTCCAATGGCACCTATACCTTAATCGGATTTGTTACCGATGAACAATCCTATTTCTGGAGTGGTGGCGATGGCAGTTTTGATGATGTAAACTCACTAACAGCCACCTACACCCCTGGTCCCGGGGACATAGCCGCCAACACGGTCACACTCAAGTTGACCGCCGTAGCACAAAGCCCCTGCTCGGTGAATGGAGAAGATCAGATCACCATCCCCATCACCAAAGAACCCACGGTGGATGCCGGCCCCGACGGACTCAACTGCCAGGATGTGCCCTTTGTTATCCTGGCCGATGCCACCGAATATGCCGGTTTGATCTGGACCCATACCGGAATCGGCACCCTGGATGAGACCGACCCGCTGAGCCCGATCTACACCCCTGACCCCACGGAATATGGTGCCAACGGAGGCATCGATTTCACCCTCATGGCCACGGGCAATACACCCTGTGCCGATGTGTCCTCGTCCATGCACCTGCAGATCAACGAAGGTTCCTATGCCAATGCAGGGACAGATGAGCTGGCCTGCGCCGAATTGTCCTATGACTTTGCCAACAGCAGTATTCAGCCAGTACAATATAATTCACAGACCATTTTGTGGTCAGTAAGCAATGACCCCACAGGCGGTTCCTTTGCAGGCACCACCAATACCGATGTCTGGCCAGTTTACAACCTGGGTACCAATCCGGTAACCTATCCGGTAACGCTCACCTTTACCATGGCTGTGGAAACTCCTCCATTTTGTGATGAATCTGATGATATGCAGCTTACTGTTGTAGATTACCAACCCGGCAGCGTCATCACGGGCAACCAGCAGATTTGTTACAACATCGTCCCGGCGATCCTCGAAGTCACTGCCCCCACGGGCGGCGTAGGCTCCTACAGCTTCCAGTGGCAGAGCTCCACCGACAATGTCACCTTTACGGATATCCCCGGCGAGACGGGCCTTACCTATCAGAGCATCCCTTCACTCACGCAGACCACCTATTTCAGAAATGTGCAGAGTTGTGATTGCGGATCCAAGGAAACCCCCACCATCACGGTAAACGTATGGGATGAGTATTTAGCCGGGACCAAAGCCCCGGACGAGGTCATCTGCTTTGGCACCCTGCCCCAACTGCTCACCGGCGGTGCCCCCACAGGCGGCGATGGCACCTACACCTATCAGTGGCAGAGCTCCACCGACAATGTCAACTTTACAGATATAGCCACAGCCACCACCCTGAGCTACCAGCCCGGGATGCTGAGCAGCACCATGTATTACAAGCTGCGCCAGACCAACACCTGTGGATTGGTGTTTACCCCCCCCACCACCATCACCGTGCTGGATGAGTTTTTGCCCGGAGCGGTAAGCCCCGACCAGGACATCTGCTTTAACACCCAGCCGGCATTGCTCAGCGCCGATCCACCCACCGGAGGCGATGGCAACTACACCTACCAGTGGCAGAATTCCACCGACAACATCACATTTACCGATATCCCCGGGGCCACCTCACTTACCTACCA
>Ga0210046_1001722_pt1 | contig 16439 bp, 10 predicted proteins | sample CryGeyCG2114_250_FD_185461 | JGI IMG/M metagenome (GOLD analysis project Ga0210046, IMG submission 185461) | Groundwater microbial communities from aquifer - Crystal Geyser CG18_big_fil_WC_8/21/14_2.50 (SPAdes) (version 2) | ecosystem: Environmental > Aquatic > Deep subsurface > Groundwater ... | reverse complement strand
CTAACACAAAGGAATACAATTCAATTGAAGAAGCAATTGCCGATTTAGAAAATGACCCGAATGTGTCCGCTTATAAAATAGAAAAGCTAAGATCATCTCTTAAAAGTTTGAAGAACAAAACTTCAATTACTATTAGGAACGGCGAAATAATATGAAGAAGCATTTAATAAATAATAATAATAATCGAGGTAACAAATGAAAAAGAGATTAACTTTAACTATACTATTACTGATTGTGTTATTAAGTAATAATATATATTCCCAATGGTCAATTGATCCAACGGCAAATAATCCTATCTGCACACAAGCTAACACTCAGGAGTATCCTGCAATAACAGGTGATGGTAGCGGAGGAGCTATTATTACATGGGATGACAACCGTGATGGTAACTTTAACATTTATGCGCAGAAAATTAATACAAGTGCTGAAATTCAATGGGCAACAGATGGAGTTGCTGTCTGCACACAATCAAGCGCGCAAAATTATCCCTCAATAGCAAGTGATGGCAGCGGCGGGGCTATTATTACTTGGGTAGATGGTCGTGGTGGTACTACTATTTACGCGCAAAGAATAGATGCAAATGGCGCACCTCAATGGACAACAGCAGCAGAAGGTGGAGTTGCCATTAGCATACTTTCAAGCTGGGCACCCTCAATAATAAGTGATGGCAGCGGCGGGGCTATTATAACCTGGTTTTACTGGAGTGGTTCCAGCAATGACATTTACGCGCAGAGAATAAATGCAAGTGGAGTTGTTCAATGGACAGCAAATGGACTTCCTGTTTGCACACAAGCAAGTCACCAATATTACCCCACAATAACAAGTGATGGAAGTGGCGGGGCTATTATTACCTGGTATGAAGACCGTATTGGTAACCAGGACATATACGCACAGAGAATAAATTCAAGCGGCGCAACTCAATGGACAACTGCTGCTGACGGTGGACTTCCTGTTTGCACAAACACAAGCAGACAAGATGACCCCACAATAACGTTTGATGGTAGTGGCGGGGCTATTATTACCTGGTTTGATAGCCGTGCTGGTAATAATGACATTTACGCGCAGAGAATAAATTCAAGCGGCACAACTTTATGGACAACGGCTGCCGAAGGTGGACTTCCTGTTTGCACACTTACAAGCACACAATTTACCCCGGATATATCAAGTGACGGTAGTGGTGGAGCTATTATTACCTGGAGTGACGCACGTAATAGTGCTTTTTATGATGTTTACGCACAGAGAATAAATGGAAGTGGAGTCGCCCAATGGGAAGCAGATGGAATTGCCATTTCCACAGTAGGAGGAAAAGCTACTTATCCAGTAATTACAGGTGATGCAAGTGGTGGAATTATTGCCTGGCAAGATAGTCGTAACGTCAGTAGTGACATATACGCATCAAAAGCATCTCCTGATGGGGCATTACCTGTAGAACTTGTTTCATTTACCGGTCAATTAAACGAAAACAGTGTTAACCTTTTTTGGCAAACAGCAACAGAAGTTAATAATTACGGATTTGAAGTTGAAAGAGGCATTAGGCAAAAGACAATAGGCAATAGTGCCTGGGAAAAGATTGGATTTGTTCAAGGTAATGGGAACAGTAACTCACCTAAAGAATATCGTTTTACTGATAATACCACAACTTCCGGTTTATATGCTTACCGCCTTAAACAACTTGACAATGATGGTACATTTAAATACAGCGAGACCATTGAGGTTTTGGTTAGTCAAATTCCAAATGATTTTTCTCTAAACCAGAATTATCCGAATCCGTTTAATCCTTCAACAACTATTTCCTATGATATTCCTAAAACGAGTTTCGTGAAAATTAGTGTCTATGACATTCTTGGGAAAGAAATAAAAGTTTTGGTTAATGAAGCGAAAAATCCCGGTTATTATGAAACAGTTTTTGATGCAAGAGAATTAGCGGGCGGAATATATTGCTTTTCAATCAGGGCAGGCGATTTCACACAGAATAAGAAAATGTTATTGCTCAAGTAAAATCGAAACAAGTGAACGCTCGTTTTAAATTCGTTTTTAACAAAAAGGATACACACAATGAAAACAAAACTATTCATCATCTTATTGACGGCTCTACTTAGCACGGCTATTTTCAGCCAGAATATTACGAACACGCTAGGTACAGGCGGTTCTTTTATCATTTGGGATGGAGCAAGTACATTTTTCTCCCTTCCGCAAAGTACTGGCACAATAACTCTAAGCAATGGTATTAGTTTGTCAAATTCTAATGGCAGTGAAGTTGGAGTGATATATAAAGAAGGTGGAAGATTTATTCATAATTATCAGGCATCAGGAACAACTGGAAATAACTCATTTGTTGGAATGAGCGCAGGCAATTTTACGATGAGCGGAACTGGAAATCAATCAAGTTCGAACACTGCGGTTGGTAGTTCTTCATTATCATCACTAACAACAGGTTACTTCAATTCAGCGGTTGGTGTGGGTTCGCTTCAAAATAATACGGAAGGTTATAATAATTCAGCGTTTGGGATGAGATCGCTTTACAACAATACTACAGGCTACTTTAACACAGCAGCTGGAAATAATGCACTTTACTCAAACTTAACAGGTACAGACAATTCTGCATTCGGTACAAATTCACTTCAGAACAACTCAACAGGCTCAGATAATTCAGCTTATGGTATGAACTCACTTACTCATAATACAACCGGTGGTAACAATTCAGCTTTTGGCGGATCATCGCTTCTCAACAATACAACTGGTTCCAATAATTCAGCTTTCGGAATGGATGCACTTGTATTCAACTCCGAAGGAACTAATAATTCAGCCTTCGGCGATAACTCACTTACGTCCAATACAACAGGTTTAAGGAACTCTGCCGTCGGATCGTATTCGCTCTATTCAAACACTACAGGCTCAGATAATTCGGCATTAGGGCGTGGCGCAGGTTACAGTATTACAAGTGGTAGTAACAATATTGCAGTCGGGAATGACGCACAAGTACCAAATGGTGCTGCAGACAACCAGGTGAAAATCGGCAACTCATCTATTAGTTATGCAGGAATTCAAGTTGCGTGGACTATTACGAGCGATAGAAGATTGAAGTCAAACATTCAGAACTCGAATCTTGGTTTGAATTTTATTTCAAATCTCAGACCAGTTTCCTACTTTCGTAATAACGATAAAAGCCAAAAAACTGAATACGGTTTCATCGCACAGGAGGTTGAAGAATTATTAAGAAGTAACGAATCTGAGAATACGGGAATGATTTCAAAAGATGCTGAAGGAACGTATAGTTTAAGATATAATGATTTATTTGCTCCTTTGGTTAATGCAATCCAAGAATTAAAACATGAAAATGATCAGCTAAAAGTAAAAAACGAAGTTGCTCAAGCAGCTAATGAGAACCTAAAGACTACAACCGTTCGGTTAAATGAAAGACTTACCAAGTTTGAGAAGATGCAAACTTTATTAGTAGCTGAAATAGAAAAGCTTAAAGCTAATAATGATGAAACTACCAAAGTGAGTCTGGGAACAAAATGAAAACGAAAATATTTTTCTTACTAACAATATTTTTTTCTTCCTGGCTCTTCTGCCAGAGTTCCATTGTGTATGATCTTGGAACTACCATAGACGTAGGTAACGGTGCAGATGTTTGTGCCGGGACCATTACTGTAAATGGAACTTATAGTGGTGGAGGAACATTTTGTACTGGTGCTTTGCCTGTTGAATTAGTCTCCTTTAAAGCAATTGTAGCAGACAATAAAGTAGAGTTGAATTGGATAACTGCAACAGAAGTTAATAATTACGGATTTGAAGTTGAAAGAGGCATTAGGCAAAAGACAATAGGCAATAGTGCCTGGGAAAAGATTGGATTTGTTCAAGGTAATGGGAACAGTAACTCACCAAAAGAATATCGTTTTACTGATAATACCACAACTTCCGGTTTATATGCTTACCGCCTTAAACAACTTGACAATGATGGTACATTTAAATACAGCGAGACCATTGAGGTTTTGGTTAGTCAAATTCCAAATGATTTTTCTCTAAACCAGAATTATCCGAATCCGTTTAATCCTTCAACAACTATTTCCTATGATATTCCTAAAACGAGTTTCGTGAAAATTAGTGTCAATGACATTCTTGGGAAAGGAATTAAAACATTAGTTAACGAACAGAATAATTCAGGTCATTACGAAATAATTTTTGATGCTAAAGAATTGGCAGCCGGAATTTACTACTATACCATCAGCGCCGGAGAATTTAAGCAAAGCAGAAAGATGATTCTGCTCAAATAAAAAAATTAGGAACAAAACTTGAACTAAACTCACGAATAGTATGTTACTAATACGAATAATGAATTTTAAAATATCGAATCCGAATAGACAATATCACTCAAGGTCAACATGAAAAAAATATTTAAAGTGTGGAATATCTTTTCCAACTTACGCACTCCTAAAAATATCTTTACAAGGATAATTTCCGGAACATCATTCTTTACCGGAGCAAAAGAAAGAATACAAACCATGGCAAACCTGCGATCTCTTACCCTGCTGATTATATTTACGGTTCTATTCGGCAGCACAGCGCACGCACAATGGGTGCCCACTGGCTTAGCTAACGGTACTGTGAATATCGTCTTTGGGAATGGCGGGAACCTCTTTGCAGGATTAATAAATGGCGCTCTAATCTCAACTGACAATGGTTCGAACTGGAATTATACAAGTATCAGCGCAACTTTTTCTGTTTGGTCTTTCGCCGTAAATGGAACAGACCTTTTTGCGGGAACTACCGGTGGACTTTTTCGTTCAACCGACAATGGATTAACTTGGAATACTGTTAATTCCGGTATGCCGTTAGTTCAATCTTTCGCAGTTATCGGTACTACATTTTTTGCGGGAACCGAAGGTGGTGGTGTTTACTTTACTACAGACAACGGAACAAACTGGACACAAGTAAATACCGGTTTAACAAACCTTCAAGTTCGCGCTCTCATTTCAAGCGGAACAAAACTTTTTGCTGGAACTCTTGACGGAGTCTTCCTCTCCACCGATAATGGATCAAACTGGACTCAACTAAATACCGGTTTATCAAATCTTGATGTGCGCGGTTTTGCCGTTTTAGGAACAAATATTTTTACAGGAACGAACGGCGGTATTTTTCGATCAAATATCAACACAATCAATTGGACTAATGTAGCCGGCGGACTTGTGCGTGGTTTTGCCGTTACTTGTGGGACAGACATTTATGCAGGTGGCTGGTATAACGGAGGTGGTGTAATTCATTCAACCGATAATGGAACAAACTGGACGTCTTTCAATACCGGATTAACTACTACTACTGTACCAACTCTTGCTGTTAAAGGATCAGATCTCTTTGCAGGAACCTGGAACGGCGGAGTCTTTCGCTCCCCCACTAACTGTACCTCCAGCGATACTACTGCCTCTATTTGCGGTATGAAATTCAATGATCTGAATGGAAACGGTGTGCAAGACTCCGGCGAACTTGGACTTGCGAATTGGGAAATTAGCATCAAAAACAGCATCCTCCCAAATTCACATTCAATCTTTACCGATTCAAATGGACAATATTGTTTTGACAGCCTCGAGACAGTAGGAATTTACACTATTTCAGAAAACAGCCAAAGCGGATGGACTCAAACATTTCCGGCAAGCCCCGGGAAATACTCCATTACACTTTCCCAGGGAGACCACAGAGATTCTATCAACTTCGGAAATCATCAACAACCTTTACTTGGTTCAATTTGCGGAATAAAATTCAATGATCTGAATGGAAACGGTGTGCAAGACCCCGGCGAACTTGGACTTGCCAATTGGATGATCAATATTACATTCCAAAATGCAGCTGGTTTCATTACACTAACAGACACCACTGATGCGAACGGAAATTATTGTTTCAACGAATTGCAGCCTGGCGGTACGTACACTGTTTTTGAAACGAACCAAAGCGGATGGACACAAACTTTCCCGCCTGCACCGGGAACGTACACAATTCCTCTTACTTCGGGTGAACATAAAGATTCCGTTGACTTCGGAAACAAACAGCTTCCTGTTGTCGGTTCAATTTGCGGAATAAAATTCAATGATCTGAATGGAAACGGTGTGCAAGACCCCGGCGAACTTGGACTTGCGAATTGGGTGATCAATATTACATTCCAAAATGCAGCAGGTTCCATTACACTAACAGACACCACTGATGCAAACGGAAATTATTGTTTTAACGATTTGCAGCCTGGCGGTACGTACACTGTTTTTGAAACGAACCAAAGCGGATGGACTCAAACTTTCCCGCCTGCACCGGGAACGTACACAATTCCTCTTACTTCGGGTGAACATAAAGACTCCGTTGACTTCGGAAATAAACAGCTTCCTGTTGTCGGTTCAATTTGCGGAATAAAATTCAATGACCTGAATGGAAACGGTGTGCAAGACCCCGGCGAACTTGGACTTGCCAATTGGGTGATCAATATTACATTCCAAAATGCAGCTGGTTTCATTACACTAACAGACACCACTGATGCGAACGGAAATTATTGTTTTAACGATTTGCAGCCTGGCGGAACGTACACTGTTTTTGAAACGAACCAAAGCGGATGGACTCAAACTTTCCCGCCTGCACCGGGAACGTACACAATTCCTCTTACTTCGGGTGAACATAAAGACTCCGTTGACTTCGGAAACAAACAGCTTCCTGTTGTCGGTTCAATTTGCGGAATAAAATTCAATGATCTGAATGGAAACGGTGTGCAAGACCCCGGCGAACTTGGACTTGCCAATTGGGTGATCAATATTACATTCCAAAATGCAGCAGGTTTTATGACACTAACAGACACCACTGATGCAAACGGAAATTATTGTTTTAACGATTTGCAGCCTGGCGGAACGTACACTGTTTTTGAATCGAACCAAAGCGGATGGACTCAAACTTTCCCGCCTGCACCGGGAACGTACACAATTCCTCTTACTTCGGGTGAACACAAAGACTCCGTTGACTTCGGAAACAAACAGCTTCCTGTTGTCGGTTCAATTTGCGGAATAAAATTCAATGATCTGAATGGAAACGGTGTGCAAGACCCCGGCGAACTTGGACTTGCTAATTGGGCGATCAATATTACATTCCAAAATGCAGCAGGTTCCATTACACTAACAGACACCACTGATGCAAACGGAAATTATTGTTTTAACGATTTGCAGCCTGGCGGAACGTACACTGTTTTTGAAACGAACCAAAGCGGATGGACACAAACTTTCCCGCCTGCACCGGGAACGTACACAATTCCTCTTACTTCGGGTGAACACAAGGATTCCGTTAATTTCGGAAATCAACTTTCACCTGGCGGAAGTGTTTGCGATTCTCTGCAAGCAACAGCCGCGAAAAGTGCTGCCGGCGATTGCTCCTGGAGTATAAGCCTCAACCAGCCATCTAATACAAGTGGAATAACTGGAATACAGTTCTTGCCATTATCTCCTAATACGTTCGCACTGGGAAGTTCACAACTTGGAAGCAGTTATTCAAGCGGATGGTTGTTTGCAGCCAATACAATAAATCAATTTACAGTTAAAAGAATAAACGGGGATGTCCCATCAGGTCCTCTCCCTAATTTCTTTAATTTCAGTATGAATAATTTATCGAGTCCACAATATGTAGTGGTAAACTGGCTGAACTCGAACAATGGAATTATTTGTTCCGACACGGTAACCTTAGACTGTGAAATTCCGTGTGTTACTTTCAATAGTGATACAGTTATTTGCAACACTAATAATTACACTTTGCAATATTCTTTTACAAATAACGCGACTTATGCGGTGAATAAAATTGAAGTTATTCAAACTGTTCCAGCAGGCATTACTGTTACGCCATCAACAATGATAATCCCTTCGGTAAATCCGGGACAAAGTTCAGGAGTAATAACATTCACCATCAGCGGTGCGCTGCCGAATACAACGTTAGCTATACAATTCAAATTTACAAGTGCTGATAGCTGTTGTTTCTGCACCGACAATTTAAATGTAACAATACCTTCATGTTTGTGCGACGAAATTGGGGCAGGTCTTATCCAGGATTCCGGGAACTGTAGAGATACGCTAAATATCTTTAACAATTTTTCTGGAAATTATTTTACACAGATCAATTTAACGGCTTTACCGAGCGGCACAACCTTTAGCAACTGGAATACTAATACATCAGCAAACTGGTATTCATTAAATACCTTCGCTGCGAACACTATCCATCTTATAAATATTGGAAGCGGATTCATCCCTTCGGGAAATTCTAACAGTATTCTCGATTTCGTATTATCCGGTTATACAACTTCCACTCAGAAAATTGTTGTTGAATGGATAAGAAACGATTCTGTGAAATGTGTGGATACGTTGATTACCCATTGTGTTCCTCCCCCGCCAACAATGTATTGTACTCAATTGATAGATGATTCATTGATTTGTCTGCCGGACGGAACATTTCAATATAAATTCAAAGTGAAAAATAACTCAACCGATTCAACTACCGGATTTCAGTTGAATGCTATTTCTCCTTCTTCTATGTCCTTCAGTCCGAGTAATTTTAATAACGTTGCAATTGGACCATCAATGTTATCACCTGAGCAAACAGTGATCATCAGTGGAATTGGGGCGAATACTCCATTCTGTTTTAATATTGCTCTGTACAAACACATAATTCAGAACGACGAACTTTATAGCTGGTGCTGTCACAGCGATACTATTTGTACCACTACACCGGACTGTGGTCCAAAAGATTCTACCGAAGCATGTATTACTTGGGGACTGACAGATACAACTTTAGTGACTTCTTCTACAGGCAATATCCATGGGCAGCCAGAGTTAATAAGCGCAGGATCATCAGCTCCGTTTATGGCAGTCTTCCCTCCTTATACAAGTAATGGTCAAAGACTGTTGGTGCTGGGCGGTTGGCCCGCTGGCTCTTTAGACCTTAATCGTTTTATTGAGTTTAAGGCTGGTCCTAATGTAGGAAATAGCTTTACTGTTAATAGTGTTTCTTTTAATTTTGGTGACAATCCCCAGACTACTAATTACAACATTATAAATTCTCAAGTATTTTACTCGACTAATAATTTTTCGAGCGGTACAGCATTGGGAGGCACTCTGGCTTACTTAAACACAACGATGTCCACATTCGCTCTATCGAATTTAAATATTTTTGTAGGCAATGGACAGTCCTTTTCACTAAGGGTCTACCCCTATTCGCCAACCGGAAGTGTTACGGCTACCGTTTCTCTTGCCATTCACAATAACGTTGTCATTTGCGGAAAAACCTCGCGGGTAGTTGGAATTGAAGGAGAAAGTAACTTACCAACAGCATATGCTTTGCATCAGAATTATCCTAATCCATTTAACCCTGCATCTATAATCCGGTACGACATTCCTACATCGAGTTTTGTAAGAATCAGTGTTTATGACATTCTTGGCGAAGAGATTAGATCGTTAGTAAGTGAAGAGAAAAATCCCGGGACTTATGAAGTTACATTCGATGCAAAGGACTTGCCGAGTGGAATCTATTTTTACACTATCAGAGCTGGAGAATTTAGTCAAAGTAGAAAAATGATTTTGATGAAATAAAATATCAGAAAACTTTTTTAGAAAGAAGCCGGAGTACATCACTCCGGTTTTTTATTTACGCAAGATAGGCGCTCATCAATTTTTCTTTGCCCAGAGTATTTACCAGAAGCACTTCATCGTAACTCGCCGGTTTTTCGTTCTCGCCGAAGAAGTCGGTGTCATTCCGATCTTTCTGTGTAATTGATCTTGCTTTTTCAGCGGTAAGAACCGAGAGTTTATCAACAATAATATTATTGCCGCTTTCCGCGTCAACCTTCCCTTCTATTACGTAGGGTCCCATTGACATCGTGAGTTCCGCAAACTGTGCATAAGCTTTCGGAAAGATCACCGCTTCAAATGTTCCGGTAAGGTCTTCCAACGAAAGAAATTTCATGATCTCCCCTTTGCTCGTCTTGATCCGTTTTGAAGTCATGTACCAGCCGATCATTTTTATTTTCCGGTTGTGGTATTTGAACATGTCGGCTGATTGAATAATCTCTTTCGCATTTACCGCCGTATCAAAAAATTGCAGCGGATGCTGCGAGATCATGTAGCCGAAAAGCTCATATTCGTAGAGACTTTTTTCTTCCGGAGAAAAATCTGTTTGCGTCACTACTTCCTTCTCTAATTTAAGCGCCTCGTTGGCAAACAGATCATTATTGTAGGCATCAAGAATTCTTTTATTTTTAAAATAGAGATCAAGCAGGCGAAGCAGCGTTGGTCGCGTTAATCCGAAGCAGTCCATCGCACCGCATTTTATTAGTGACTCCGTCCGTTCGTGTCCCAAACGGGTGCGGACAAGAAAATCAACAAGCGAAACATATTTCCCGTTTTCATTTCTTTCATCCACAATTGTTTCCGCCGAGCTTTCTTCAAAATTTTTAATTGCAATAAACCCGATCCTTATCTCTTGATCTTTTCCCAAATATCCGTACAGGCTTTCATTAACATCCGGCAGCAATAATTTTAACCCGATTCGCTGCGCTTCTGTGATATAAACTGCTGTCGAATAATAACCGCCGCCGTTGTTCAACACTCCCGCCATAAACTCCGCCGGATAATGCGCTTTCAAGTAAGCAACCTGGAACGAAAGTAACGCGAACGATGCGCTGTGTGCCTTGCAGAACGCATATCCCGCAAACGATTCGATCTGTTTCCACAGTGCTTGCGATACCGTCTCCGAATAGTTTTTTTCCTTGCAACAACTAAAGAACCGCTCGCTTAGCATCTGCATGGCTTTGTGAGAACGCATCTTCCCGCTCATCGCCCGTCTCAGCAGGTCGGCTTCTTCAAGCGTTAAGCCTACAATGTGATGAGCAACTTTAATTACATCCTCCTGATAGATCATCACGCCGTACGTTTCACCAAGAATTTCTTTCATCTTCGGAATAAGATATTTTCTCCGCTTCGGGTCTTTGTGGCGCTCAATAAATTCTTTCATCATTCCGCTTTCCGCAACACCGGGACGAATAATTGACGAGACCGCTGTGAGCATCTCGAACGTTTCGCAGTTGGTCCTCCGCAGCAGTGATCGCATTCCGGGACTTTCGATATAAAAGCAGCCGATCGTTCTTCCTTCGCGTATCAACTTGCGGGTTTCTAAATCGGCAAATACTTTTTTGTAATTGAAGAGATCAAACCCGGTGCTTTTTATCTTTCGCTGAACCGCGTCATATATTTTAGAGACTTGTTTACCGGGCGGGCGGTAATCTGTCATACTAATGAGTTTTGTCTTGCTTGATTCCATTTTATTTGCCATATTATAGGTGAACATTTGCGCACTAATATATTAACAAACTCAACCAGAATCAAGAGCTAAAATGAGCGTAAAAACTGATTAATTGTGAAGACTTTGGTGAGCGTAAGCTATTTGAAAAGTTCTGAGTGAGAGCCTGTTCTTTCTAAATACAGAGCCTCGTTTGTTAGACGGTAGATTAAGAGCCAGTCCGGTTCAACATGGCAATCGCGATGATTTTGCCATTTCCCGGCTAATTTGTGGTCTCGATATTTTGGTTCTAATGGTTGGTTTTTAAGGAGTATTTCGAGTACCGTTTCAAGGAGATGAATGTCTTTTCCCTGGCTCTGGATTTTTTTGAAGTCCTTTTTGAATTGAGAAGAGTATACGAGTCTCAACTCTTCAGTTCCTCAAGAAGTTGATTGACATCGGAAACTTCATGGAGTTCCTCACCATTTTCGGATTTGCGCAATGTTTCTTCGGTTAATTCGTTCGGAATTTTTATCTCAAAAGGAATTCCCTTAGTTAAAGAAACTTGTGTTAAAAATAGGGAAATAGCTTCAGACATTGAAATGTTCAGTTTATTAAGAATTCGTTGAGCTTTATTCTTTACGCTTGGGTCTATTCTTGCTTGTATGGTTGCGGTCTTATTCATTTTTTTCTTTCGTGTACTGTGTAATTACAATCGCACTACAAGTATAAGGTTTATTTCATTTTTTGTCAAGAACAAAATTTAAGTAGCGAAGCCAATAAAGAGGCAAACGATTAAGAATAAGATTATGATTATAATTAAGACTTTTCTGACGGCAATTGCACAAGGTGAGTTGAAAATCAAGAAACCATTGAACTATGTTTACACTACATGCACATTCAAATTATTCTTTGCTTAACGGAACTATCCGGATTGGGGAGTTAGTTTCTTTTGCAAAAAAACATGGGAGTCCGTACGCAGCTTTAACAGATACGAACGCCATGTACGGCTTAATTCAATTTGCAAAGAAATGCGCGGAGCAAAATATTAAACCGGTTCTCGGCAGTTTTATTGACGATCCGAAGGAGAAGAATTTTTCTGCCGTTTTTCTTGCAAAGAATAACGAAGGCTACGCTCACCTTTGCAGAATTATTACTTCGCGGAAATTGAAGGAGGACTTTTCTTTAATTGATCTGTTGAATGAACCGCTTAACGATCTTTATGTTATTACTTCGTCGCTTGATCTTTTAAAAAGAATACGAATTGATCTTCCGCTAAGGCAAAATCTTTTTGTTGAATTGATCGTTACGCGAAAAGCCAAAAGCAAAACGCGGGAGCTTTACGAATTTGCCAAACAGAATAACCTCAAAATTGTTGCATCTCATCCGTCATATTTTTTAACCCGCGAAGATTTTCTTCTTCACAAAGTTGTAACTGCGATAAGGTTGAATTCCGGCATTGCAAATTTGCCGGAAGATATTACCGCCGATGAAGAAGCATACTTAATTACTCCCGATGAATTTGCACGAACGTGGAAAGCCTTGCCTGAAGCGGTCTGGAACGCCGATCGCATTGCGCAATCGTGTAATGTCGATCTAAAGTTCGGAGAATATAAATTCCCGACTTATGTTTTACCAAAAGATGAAAGCGCTTTTTCATATTTATGGAAAATCGCTTTCGAAGGCTTATCTAACCGGTATCAGCCAATCACCGAGCAGGCAATTAAACGGCTTCAATATGAACTTGAAGTGATTGATGAACTTGGTTTTAGCGATTACTTTTTAATTGTGTGGGACATTATCCGCGAAGCGAAGAAGAGAGGCATTATGCATATCGGGAGAGGTTCCGCTGCAAATAGTCTTGTCTCTTTCTGTCTTGGGTTTACCGAAGTAGATCCGATAGAGCAGAATTTATACTTCGAGCGGTTCTTGAACAGAGGAAGAACTTCGCCGCCGGATGTTGATCTTGATTTTTCATGGAAGGAGCGCGATTCCATCATCAAATATGTTTTTGAAAGATACGGGTATGATAAAGTTGCAATGATCTCAACAACGGTAACGTTCCGGGCAAGGTCGGCGTTCCGCGAAGTTGCAAAAGCTTTCGGTATTTCAAATTCAGAAATTTCCAAGTACAGCAAATTTATTCCCTGGTCAACGGCGCACAGTCTGCCGAACATTGCAGAGAAGTTTCCTGAAACGCGCTCGCTCGATTTTACACACGAGCCGTGGAAAACAATTGTTAACATTGCCTCTAAGCTGGCAGAATTCCCGCGGCACATCAGCATTCACCCAAGCGGAATAATAATAACGAAAAACAAAATGACCGATTACGTTGCGCTTGAATATGCTAAGAATAAAGGGCTTGGTTTGATCGTTACACAGCCCGATATGTATTCCATTGAGGATATTGGGTTGATCAAAATAGATCTGTTAAGCCAGCGCTCGCTCGGTGTGCTGAAGGAAACGATGAAAATGTTGAATGGCTCGGTATTGGATAGTACCGCTTCAGTAAATGTTTTCCGGTTGAATGTTGAAGAATTGCAAGATTAAATTATTCATTATTTGAAAAACAGACATCCCGAATTCCATAATCGGTCACTTACAAATTTTGGATTTATTATTTACTTCTCGCTTTATTTTTGGGGGAGAATACTTATATTCCCATTGTTTTTTACTGCAATTTAATTTCTTTTTTAGAGAATAAATTTACATTGTATTTCTAACTGAAGAGTATATTTACCAAGATAAAACATGGAGCGAACAAATGAAGTTCGATAAACTTTTTTTAACAATACTTTTTCTATCGTTTGCTGTAACAATACATACACAAAATCTTCCACAAATCATGGTTAGTCCCCACGCAAAAATTATTCAGGAAGTAGGACTAAGTGAGATCACCATAGATTATAACCGACCAGCGGTTAAGGGAAGAGAAATTTGGGGAAAATTAGTTCCTTACGGTATGACCAACCTTGGATTTGGAACAACAAAAGAATCCCCCTGGCGCGCCGGGGCTAACGAGAACACTACTATTACTTTCACAGACGATGTTAAGATCAACGGTCAACCTTTGCCGGCAAATACATACGGATTGCACATGATTGCGACAGATAAAGAATGGACTATCATTTTTAGCAAAACGAACACAGCCTGGGGTAGTTTCTTTTATGATCCGAAAGATGACGCTCTGCGTATAAGGGTAACACCGGAGAAATCTAATTTTACTGAGTGGCTTTTATACGGATTCGATAATTTAACCGCAAGTTCAGCAGATGTTTTTCTTGCATGGGAAAATCTTAAAGTAAAATTCACTGCTTCGTTCGATATGGATAATATTGTCCTTGACAGATATAGAAAAACGTTAGTCGGCGCAGCTGGTTTTAATGCTGTTAATTATCAGCGGGCGGCGGATTACTGCATAACCAAAAACATTAATCTTGATGAGGCAGCAAAATGGATTGATCACTCCATCGCAATCCAGGAAAGCGCGTCAAATTTATTGACCAAAGCCCAACTCCTTAACAAACAAGGAAAAAAAGTTGAAGCGGATGCTTTAGAAAAAAAGGCATTCAGTATTGGAACTGAAGCAGAATTAAATACTTACGGTTATTCATTAATGCAGCAACAAAATGATATTGATAATGCACTTGAAATATTCAAAATGATAGTGGAAAAGTACCCTGACTCATGGAATGCAAACGACAGTCTCGCAGAAGCCTTTGCAAATAAAGGAGATAAAGCAAACGCAGTAAAATATTACAAGATTGCCTTGGAAAAATCTCCCGAAAATCAGAAAGAGCGTATCCGGTTGACAATCTCAGCTTTGAAATAAGAAGGAATTGTTTATTGGTTTGGAGAAAGGCAGTAGGCATTGGTCAAAAGTCATTGGAAAAATTTCCATTACTGCCGACCGATGACTGCTTCTTGGTTATTTACAAATTCCTTTCTAAGTTCGTGTGTACACATATAAATAAGTCCGGAGTCTTTATTTCTAACTTAGTGTTACATAGAACAAAATCAGCAAGCGGAGGTTCGCACTCTTCCCTTTTGGCTTCTCCTTACGATAAACTTAAACGAAAAACAAAACAATTGAGATACTGATATGCAACTGCACGCATTAATGTATTCCCAAATAGATAATTCAGTGTTGGAAAAGTAACCATAAGGCTCTATCTAAACTGAACACCATGTATTTATAAAAATTACTTGACATCATATATCACAATGTGATATATTTACATACGATAAAACTAAAAACTAAATGGTTTAATAAATGGTCTAAAAAGAATCATATCACAGATAAGAAACTTTTAGATACTTTAAATAATATATCTAATAATCTTGGAGTTACTGATTTAGGTGGAAGTCTATTCAAAGTTCGCACACCGAAAATTGCCCAGGGGAAAAGTGGAGGTTATAGAACAATCGTAGTTTTTAGAGAGTCGGATGTTGCTATTTTTGTTTATGGGTTTTCCAAAAATGAAAAAAGTAATATAGAAAAGGAAGAATTAAAGTATTTTAAAATATTAGCCAAAGACCTATTATCGATAAATAGACAAGAATATAGAGTACTGGAAAAATTAGGTGATTTCATAAGTATAAAGGAATGATCATGAGAGATACAATAAAAAAAGCAGTTGGAAATACTGTACAAGATTTGATCAAAGGAGGTATTAGAACTTCATTCACGGAAAAAGAATTAAAAGAACTTGGAGTAGCAATTCCCCAAATAGAAATCAGTGTAAAAGATATTCAAGCAATACGAGGAAGTATTAAGTTAAGTCAAAATGTATTTGCAAAAGTATTAAATGTTAGTTCATCATCTGTCAAACAATGGGAACAAGGGAAACGTACTCCTACTGGTTCGACTAAAGTATTATTAGAACTTCTTAGAAAAAACCCAACTATTCTAAACTACCGTCTAGGAGCGTGTCCGAGAATAGAATTGAGAATGGAGAGGAAAAATAATTTGTTATAGAAATAATTAAAAATGGATGTAGAAACATTCAAAAAAAACGGTATAATGGAGTTGAAAATAAAAAAGAAAATGATTCCTTAATTGATATTACCGGCATTAGAATTTATTTTGGACAGCAGTGAGTGGTAATTAAGAGCAGAAAGAAGAAGAATCAATCACATTCAACGATTCAACATCCACC
>Ga0210046_1001719_pt1 | contig 16451 bp, 16 predicted proteins | sample CryGeyCG2114_250_FD_185461 | JGI IMG/M metagenome (GOLD analysis project Ga0210046, IMG submission 185461) | Groundwater microbial communities from aquifer - Crystal Geyser CG18_big_fil_WC_8/21/14_2.50 (SPAdes) (version 2) | ecosystem: Environmental > Aquatic > Deep subsurface > Groundwater ... | reverse complement strand
AAACGGCCCGGCACCGTGGGTATCTGTTCGGCGGTAATGAATAAGTATAAGGTTGATACCGTGCCCCATATTATTTGCGGCGGCTTCACCAAAGAAGAAACCGAAAACGCGCTTATTGACCTTAACTTTTTGGGCATTGATAATGTATTGGTGCTGCGGGGCGATACCATCAAAACCGAATCGCAGTTTCGGCCGCACCCGGATGGCCATGCGTATGCCTGCGATTTACTGGAACACGTCGTTAACCTGAACCATGGCAAGTATTTAGACGAAGATATTGCCAACCCACTGCCAACTAATTTTTGTCCGGGCGTAGCGGGCTATCCCGAAAAACACACCGAAGCGCCTAACCTGGTTGCCGACCTGAAGTATTTGAAACGGAAGGTTGATATGGGGGCTGAATACATTATTACCCAGATGTTTTTCGATAATCAGAAATACTTTGATTTTGTAAGGGCCTGTCGCGACATGGGCATTAACGTGCCTATTATTCCGGGGCTTAAACCACTCACTACCAAAAATCAGCTAAAATTATTGCCTAACCTTTTTCATATCGATTTTCCGGAAAATTTGGTAAATGCGATAGAACAAGCTTCTAGCCCGCAAGCAATCCGACAAATTGGTATTGAATGGGCTATTCAGCAATCAAAAGAACTTATAAAATTTGGTGTACCGTGCCTGCATTTTTACACCATGAGTAAATCGGATGCAGTAGTTTCTATTGCCAAAGAAGTTTTTTAACCGATTACCTATTATATTTGCCAGCAGAAGTGGTTTCATTTAAAAACTGCTTCTGCTCATAAACAAAAAATCTTGTTTTCCTGTTAATACAACGAAAACAATATAAACAATATAGCCGGTGCTTTTTATCATTTAAACCGGTTTTTTGCCCTATTATCCTAAATTTTTTAAGACATGCAAAAGTATAGCACTGTTTCAAACTGGCCCAATTCAACCGCTCCTTCCTTAACTGGCCTGGTTTTAAAGTGTTGTTGCTGCTGTTCCGGTAATCTTTAATTAGCTCCTGCCTGTTTAGTTATGCTGGTATTCTTTTTTCGGGCAATAATATTCAGATCTAGCCTGTAAAAGCAAAAGTATAACCATTGCTGCGCAAGGCTGGATATTTATTGCATTTAGCTGATCGAGCGGAAATTCTTATTCAAATCATTTTGTTTTACTTCTTAAAGCAGGTTATAATTTCCTGCCGGATTTATTCATATAAATCTGAATTTGTATATAAATTTAAATACACCAATGAATATAATAACAACTGATATCTGCATTGTGGGTGCTGGCCCGGTAGGTTTATTTGCCGTTTTCGAAGCCGGTTTATTAAAAATGCGCTGCCACGTAATAGATGCGCTGGCGCAGGCCGGCGGACAATTAGCCGAAATTTATCCTAAAAAGCCGATATACGATATTCCGGGTTTTCCGGAAGTTTTGGCCGGTGATCTGGTTACTAACCTGCAAAAGCAAATTGAACCTTTTAAACCTACTTTTACTTACGGCGAACGGGTAGATCATTTTGTACGGCTAGAAGATGGAACTTTTACAGTTTATACTTCCGGCGAAACCGAAATTAACTGTAAAGTAATTGTTATTGCGGCCGGTTTAGGTTCTTTTGAGCCCCGCAAACCAGCTATCGACCACCTGGCTTTATACGAAGGCAAAGGCGTAAACTACATGATCCTGGATCCGGAGCATTACCGCGACAAACGCGTGGTTTTAGCCGGCGGCGGCGATTCAGCTTTAGACTGGACTATTTTTCTGGCTAATATTGCTTCGGAAGTTACTTTGGTGCACCGGGGCACTACTTTCCGGGGTGCGCCCGAATCAGCGGATAAAGTGCAGCATTTGGCCGAACAAGGTAAAATTAATTTGCTGCTTAAATCTAATGTAGTGGGCGTTAGCGGAGACGAAAAACTGGAAGCCGTTACCATTGCGGTTAACAATGAAGCTGGTATAGAAAAAGAAATTGATTACTTTATTCCGTTATTTGGCCTTACCCCTAAATTAGGACCATTGGAAGATTGGGATCTGGAACTGCAGGACGGCGCTATTGTGGTAAATACTTTTGATTACTCCACCAATCTGGAAGGTGTTTATGCTATTGGCGATATCAATACTTATCCGGGTAAATTAAAACTGATTTTGTGCGGTTTTCACGAAGCAGCTTTAATGGCGCAAAGTGCCTTCAAATTTGTTTACCCCGACAAAAAATTCTCTTTGAAATATACCACCGTAAACGGTGTTCCGACCATGTAATAAATAGTTTTAGTTTTTTGTATAAAGTTTACCTAAAAACTAAAAGCTAACAACTTAATACTAATTACTTAATATGAGTGATATAACAATATATGTACAGGAAGCCAGCGGTGAAAAAACACCGGTAGAAGCTCCTACTGATATGGGTTTGAGCCTGATGGAAATCTTAAAAGCCAGCGGCTACCCCATTGCTGCTACCTGTGGCGGTATGGCCTTGTGCGGTACCTGCCACGTGGAAGTGCTAAGCAACACCGAACTGCCCGAACCCTCCGACGACGAAGCTTATATGCTGGATAGCTTACCGGTAGTAACCGATACCAGCCGTTTATCGTGCCAGGTTAAAGTAGACCCGGATCTAGACGGGCTTACGGTAAAACTGGTACCGGTAGAATAAAAAATATTTTCTTTCTTTTAGATTAGGCCCGGTTTTCCGGGCCTTTTTTATTCTTGCTGCCTCAAAATTCTAAGGTGGCGGCTTCCCTCCTGCATTTAATTTTACCGGCTGGTCAGAATCTGTCTAAAATAAATAACTGCTCGAAGGTTGGCTTGCGTAAGAGATAAAAATTTTAGCGCATGAAAACAGTTATTTGGGTTCTAGGAATATTACTGGGCTTATTATTGGTTTTGGGGGCTGTCGGAGCCTTTATCATTCCGCGCGAAAAACTAATGAGTTATGTAGTGCCGGATGTTAAATATGTTACGGTAACGAATGCCGTAATAACTAAAACTTACGCCGATATGGATGTACAGTTAGAAGTAACTTCTAAACTTTTGCCGGTATACATCGACAGCATTGTTTATGATTTCCGTTTATTCGATTCATTGATTGCCCAGGGAAACCAGAAATTTATGCCCACCTCTAAAATCGGCAAAATTCAAAAGCTATCTATTCCGGTATCGGTAGACCATAATAAAGTACGGGAACTGGTAAAACGGCAAATTGCCGAAGGAGAGAAAACCCAGGCCCACGTAGAAGCTTATTGCCGCTTACCCTTAGTGGGCATTCGCCGCTTTGATATAAACCGGGAAGTAGATATAACTTTGCCCATTGTGCCGGGAGCTAACTTAGCCCCTTTGCAGCCTTCATCCGGTAAAAAGGAGTAAGCAATTATATATATCAACAAGGTGCTTTTCTCAATCAATTCAAAATTAAGTATTAACCGCAACTATTTTTGTTATATACTTATTTTCCTGCCTTTATTTAACTACTACATTGTTGATGTAAGCTTTTATGTAAGCTTATTTGTAATCCAGAGCTATTTGGGAAAAAATTATATAATATTGATGATATTCAATATAACAATAAAATAATTAAATTTTAAGGTTAATAGGTATTCAAACTATTCTGATCAAAACTTAAATAAGATTTAAGTAGTAAAATATTGCATTAATGTTTTCTAACCCTTAAACAATTATCTTATGTTTTATCATGATAAGCGATTACAGTATAAAGTTAGAGTAGACAAACCAAATCCGGTTTTTGCCCGCATGTTACAACAAGCTATTGGCGGTATTGAAGGCGAAATAAGAGTATGTTTGCAATACCTGTTTCAAGCCTGGGGATCCCGCGGTCCGGTAAAATACCGCGATATGCTGTTGGAAACCGGTACCGAAGAAATTGCGCACATTGAAATGCTGGCTACCGCTGTAGCCCTGAACTTAGAAGGCGCCCCCATGAGTATGAAAGATGAATTTGCGAAAGATTCAATGGTTGGAGCGATTATGGGCGGTATGGATCCTCGTCATATTTTGTCATCCGGTCTGAGCGCCATGGCGGTTGATGCAAATGGAGTTCCTTTTAATGGCTCCTGGGTAGTTGGCTCAGGTAATATTGCGGCCGATATGCATGCTAACGTAATGGCCGAATCTACCGGCCGGGTTCTGGCCACCCGTTTATGGGAAGCTACCGATGATCCGGGTATGAAAGATTTTCTAGCCTTCTTAATTGCCCGCGACACCATGCACCAAAACCAATGGCTGGCGGTTTTAGAAGAATTAGGCGGCCCAACGAACAACCATCCTATACCGAACAGCTTCCCGCAAAGCCAGGAAGTACAAAGCTTCAGCTATGCTTTTGTATCCACAAATATCTCCGGCGATTCACAAGCAATGGGCCGCTGGTCACAAGGTCCTTCTATCGATGGCAAAGGGGAATTCCAGTTTGTTAAAGCTGAACCGCTGGGCGGCGTTCCGCAATTAGGTATTCCAGATCCACGCGGTCATGCCCAAACCGAACAAATGACCGGCGGTGCAATGGGTAATATGGCCGACGGCCTCAGCGGTATTGTAGATAAAGTGAAAGATGCTTTAGATTAATATCTTGAATACTGGAGCTTAAGCTGAAACTCAATTTAGCTTAAGCTCCAGTATTTATTACTTGCAAAATTTACCGCCATAGTTAACTTATACTTCCTGCTGTATTTCCAGCTTTTTCTCCTGATATTTATAATATAACTTGCCTTACCATTTATCATACTGTTTTTCTACTTTTCTTTCCTCTATAAATTTTATTGCACATACAAAACTTTCATCCAACTAAAATATATTTAAAAGATTTTTACCGATAAGTTATAAGTCAATTTCCGGTAAATTGTTAAACTTAAACCAGCTTTTTGTTCTATGTAAATACGCTTTATGCTAGAAGATTTTTTAACGCGTGCCCTCCCCAGTAAAAGTCTGATTCTGATGGCTGGTCCTTTTATCTTTATTTATGTGGTGCTGATTGCTATATTGGTTTGCTACCTGAAACTACGTCACCAGATGCGCACGCCATATACCCGCAAAATTTTTCATTTCCTGATTTTCTCCACCGCCGGCATATTTCAATATCGTTTTGGATTGCCTTTAGTGGTTTTGTTTGGCTCGGTGGTGAGTGTTATTATTTTGGTAACCGTAATGATTGGAGAAGGTTTTGTGATGTACGAAGCCCTGGCCCGCGAAAATGATCGCCCTCATCGTACTTTGTTTGTGCTGGTACCGCTGCTTACAACAGCTTTAGGAGGCATTATCATTAATTTATTCTTTGCTAAATTTGCTTTTATAGGCTATATGGTAGGTGGCTGGGGCGATGCCGTAGGCGAGCCGGTTGGTACCCGTTGGGGAAAGCACCGGTATGCCGTACCTTCCCTGATGGGAGTTCCGGCCCAACGCAGTTTAGAAGGTTCTACTGCTGTGGTTATCGTCAGCTCGCTTATCGCTTTTATCGGCTTATACGTTTTTCATTACCCGGTACCCACTGCTTTAGGAACCGCTATTTTATGCGGCGTTGGCAGCGCGGCCATAGAAGCAGTCAGTAATCATGGTTTAGACAACTTAACCATCCAGGTAGCGGCCGCCGGTATTGCTTCTCTGGTTTTAACATAAATTTAAAAACAATATACTTGATAGAACGCCAAGTAAATTTATCTTCATTCATCATCTTAAAGAAGAATTTTCTTATTTTGCGTTCTAGTACTATCAAAAACAAACGTATCAGATCAATTTTAAACAAATTTATGAAGCACTTGTTCTTCTCTCTTTTTATTCTCCTGGCTATTACAGCCGGTTGTAAAACATCGTCCAAATCTTCCTCCAGCGTGGCATCGGTTCCAGATAACAGGTTTTATGAAATGCGGGTATATTATGCGGCTCCCGGCAAATTAGCCGACTTAAACACCCGTTTTCGGAATCATACTACCCGTATTTTTGAAAAACACGGCATGACCAACATCGGTTACTGGGAACCAATTGACAATACCGAGAATAAATTAATTTATATGTTGGCGTATCCGAGCAAAGAAGCCCGGGATGCGTCCTGGAAAGCATTTGGCGCCGATCCGGAATGGCAGGCAGTGGCCAAAGCATCGGAAGCTAACGGCAAGATAGTAGATAAGGTAGATTCCTGGTATTTGCAGGCCACCGACTACTCACCGGTCATTCAGCCTTCCAATAAACAGCCCCGCGTATTTGAATTACGCACTTATACTGCTTCGCCCAATAATATCGAAAACTTACACAGCCGTTTCCGTGACCACACCGTTAAGCTTTTCGAAAAACACGGCATGACCAATATTGGTTATTGGCGCCCCGCTGATAATAATTCCGATAAAAAAGATATGTTGGTCTATATTCTGGCTCATCCTACCCCAGAAGCCGGTGCCGCTGCTTTTCAAGCTTTCCGGCAAGATCCGGATTGGGTAAAAGCCATGAAAGCTTCCGAAGAAAAAGGCGGTGGTTCGCTTACCACCAAAGTAGAGTCAGTTTACATGCGGGCTACCGATTATTCCCCGATTCAATAGTTTAAGATCTGAATGATGGAAAAAGAAAATCTGAATACAACCGGTCAGCCCCAAAATCGCTTCTTGCATTATGCATCTATCGGCTTAAGCGTGGTGGCTTTGGTATCTTCGGTGCTCACTTTTTTAGAATTTGGTAAAGACCAGCCCTTAGCCGAAAACGGAAATACCAAACCCGAATAGTTGGTTCTTTAAAATCAAAGGGCCAAAATCAAATAAGTGGATAAAAAAATTAACTTATCCCAAAACTGAATATCGGCCTGGCATGATCTTTATCATCTTTTATTAGTTTATATAGCGGCTTCCGAAAGGGCCGCTATATTTGCATTTATTAAAATGTATACCGGCCTATTTACTATTTCGTATACAATTAATTGGCAACAAGTCTTCATCTATGAACACCGATCCGTATAAAAACTATTTATATAAAATAATTAACAACCGACTTTCTGAACGGGGACAGGAATGGCTGCAAAAGCAATTAAATAATCTTGCCTCGGAAAAAGATTTTTATTTGGCTTTCAGCATGGCTCCCCGTTTTTCAGGTAAATCGGCTTTGGCCCTCTCGGAAGCCGAACTACAGGAAGCACAAGAACTTCGACCAGGTTTTAACCCCGTCGCCTGGACCATGGATCAGGCAACCCGAACTTTATTAATTTTATCTTTGCCGCACGAGTCGGCTGAAGAATTTACCCACATACTAAATAAAATTTTCAGCACCGCTGATTTAAATGAATTAGCTACGCTTTACGCTGCCCTGCCGCTTTTGCCTTATCCGGAAAGCCACGTAAAAAGAGCCGCCGAAGGTGTACGCACCACCATGACACAGGTATTTGATGCCATTGCGCTGCACAATCCTTATCCGCACGATTACCTACCGGAGCCGGCCTGGAACCAGTTGGTTATAAAATCGGTGTTTAACGTGCGGCCTTTGTACCAGATTTTTGGTTTAGACGACCGCCGAAACAAAAACCTGGCAAACATGCTGGTAGATTATGCGCACGAACGCTGGGCTGCCGGCCGCACTTTAACCCCGGAACTCTGGCGCATGGTGGGTCCTTTTATAACAGCAGAAAATATTTCTGACCTGGAGAGATTATTTAATAGTCCGGACGAATTACAGCAACAAGCCGCCGTCCTGGCCATTACCGAAAGTAATTTACCCGCCGCTAAGGCCTTGCTGGCCCAACATCCGCAATTAGAAAATGCGTTAGATTCGCAATCCTTTACCTGGGCAACCATCGGTGAAAAAGCTTATTCTTAAAGTTTTTTGTTTATAAATTTAAAGAATTATAATACATGCTTATTTATGGTCTTGAGCTCATACTTAATGCAAAATCAGCATAGAAATTTTCTCTTTATATTAAATATGTTACATCAATTTAGTTACTTTAATCCAATAATTGGGAGCTCTCAATCATATTGCTGGCAACAGTTTGTCCGCTAGCCAGCGCAGCTTCAACCGTACCAATAGCAGTACCTTTGTAAAAAGCTTCACCCGCAAAAAATATAGTATTCTGCATGCCCAGTAGCAGTTGCTGGCGGGCGGCAGTAGAACCAACCGTAGCATAAGTATAAGCGCCCTGGGCATAAGGGTCGGCAGGCCAGTTAACTACCTGGCTGGCTTGTAACTGTTCTTGGATAAAGGCAACACTGGTACCCATTAAAAAAGCCAGGGATTCTAAAGCTTCGTTTAAAATAACTTCATCGGTTTTATTCTTCCATTCCGCAGCTAAAGGACCTCCCAACCAACCCGTCAGTATTGGTTCTTTTCGGGGCAATTGCGTCCACCAGGCTGTAAAAGGCGTGGTATCGGCGAATAAAAAAGAAAGCTCCGGCAAAGCTCTGCCCTGGCTTAATGCTTCTTCATTACCTTCCCAAAATGCGGTTTTAAATTCCAGTAAAATTTTGATGACGGCCCCAAATCCCATTTTGGCCAAAGCCTTTCTTTCTTCTGTTATTTCCGGGTTAAAATGAATATAACCTTCTTCCTGAGGTTGTGCCAGCAAAACGCCCAATGGCACCGTTACTATTACCTGACAGGCTTTATAGCTTCGGTTTTGATCGCAGATTACTTCTACCCGGCCGGCTTTCCAGGTAATTTTCTGCACCACCACTCCCAGCTGAATAGCGGCGCCCTGGTCTTTACCCGCTGCCGCCAAAAAATCCATGAGCTGTCCGTAGCCACCTACCGGATGGTAGGAGTTAGCGGCACCATCGGTTTGCCATTCTTCCCGTAAAGCAAACGTGCTGGCTTTCTGAATTTCGGCCGCATCGTATCCTTCGGCAAACCGGATTATAGCTTCGCGCAAGTCGGCATGTGCTCCATCATTTAAGTACTGCGCAATAAATAGGCTAAAAGGCATATCTTCCGGCACTTCATTTAACTGGTCGAGCAAGAAGTCGAAGTCAGGTATGAATGCTGCGGCTTCCTGCAAAACGCCCTTCATAAATTGGTAATTTTTACCCGTCATGGTTCGCAGCGAAATACCAGCTTCTTTTAACAGCGTTTGCGTTAATGGTAAATCGCCGTGTACAAATTCGGCTCCGGCTTCAATCGGTTTTGAAAAGCCGGCTACTTGTTGCGTACAAACCCGGCCGCCAATGCGGTTGCGCGCTTCTAAAATAGTTACTTTTTTACCTGCATTGGCCAGTTCACGAGCAGCCATCAGACCGGCAGCACCCGCCCCAATTATAATAATATCAGTTTCCGAAAAAATCATTTTAAATAAATTTATATCCAAGGCTACAAAACATTCTGTTTGATATGCCTGGTTAATAGCTGTTGCTAATTATTATTATAATAATAATATTTATGGGCACAAAGGTATACATTATCACTCCCTCTTATAAAACAAAAAGGAGCCTCAGGCTCCTTTCTTACTTATTTTACTTATTTCGTTCCGTTATATCCGGTTAGATGTTTCGGCTTTACCGGCGGGCTGAAAATGGTTAGCTTGCTGAATAGTTTTTTCTTTTCCTTCGGCATCTTCGTAAGTACGCTCTCCTACTTCGATGGATAAAGTTTTACCTTTTAGTTCTTTGGTATCTACTTCGTTGCTTTCAAAACCGCAGGCTTTTAAAAAGGCCGCCAGGATGGGCTGCCCCGGTTCGCTTAAGTAAAAACGCTGGTTTATAAAACCTTCTTCGTTTTCTAACCGGCAGTTAATAAAAGGAATATCTTTGTTTTCGCTTTTTCCTTCTTCTACTTCGGTAATGGTTACCACATGCCGGCCTTCGGACAAAAATGGTTTTTCGTTTATCTGTATTTTCATGATTTGTTGCTGTTTTATTTAGTAATAGTATACGTAAACCAGCAAAATCAGTTTATAAGAATCTAATTAAATTATCAAAAACTAATTATATTAGCTTAATTCATAATCCTCACTTAAAAACTGCTTTATTGCTAAAGAGCTAAGCACTTAGGTTAGTTAATTTATTTTAACGCTTAGTAAAAGTAAAAATCCCTGGTGCTTCAGGTGCACCAGGGATTTCATAATTTAATTTACCTGCTTTTAACAGGTATTAATGTAAAGTGTTGCTTTAAATCAAGTGTTTTTTATTTTTTACCATATCGTATAGCAACTCGCGCGCGCGGTGCAGCTGGGCTTTTACAGTACCCAAAGGCGCATTCAGTTCGGTTGCAATTTCTTCGTAAGATAATTCATCAAAATAGCGCAGGGTAACCAAGCGCTGGTATTTATCGGGCAGTTTAGCCACTATAAACTGCATGATCTCAATTTTCTGGTTTTTAATGGCGCTTTCCTGCGGATTCAGATTTAAATCTTTAAAATCAATGTTGATCTCATCGCCATTATCTATTTTAATGGCCGAGTCGATGCTCATGGTTTTAATTTTATTTTTACGGATAAAGTCAATGCAATTGTTTGTGGCAATGCGGAATAGCCAAGTACTAAAGGCATACTCCGGATTAAACTTGTGCAGGTTACGGAATGCTTTGGCAAAAGCTTCGATGGTAAGATCTTCCGCATCGTCCGGATTACGTACCATTTTAAGTACCACGTGGTAAACGGGTTTCTTATAAATTGTCATCAGTTCGGCGTAGGCTTTTTCGTCGCCGTCTTCTACTGCCGACTGAATCAATTTAAAATCATGTTTTGCTTTCGCAGAGAATTGTTTATTGTTTACTTCCATCTTACTTTATTATACATTAAAACAGAAACCCCCAGAATCAGGTAATTTAAAAAATAAGCCAGATCCAACAAGGGCAAAAGCGCAACCGACAGACTTTCTTTTAACTTCTGCGAGATAAATTTGTACACTGTGTACATAACGATGCAACGCAGCCCAAAAAGTATGCCAGCCCCAGATAAATTTGTTTCTACAAACAAAAGGATTATTAAGCTTAAATAAAAGAAAATATTGGCTAACATAAATACGCCAATCCGAACTTTATCTGCCATTTTGTACTGACGGCCAACTGCCATGTGCCGTCTTTTCTGGATTACCCAGGCCAGGTAAGTTTGTTTAGGTATACTTATGGTTTGACTTTCTTCCGCAAAAATTATATTCACTTTATTTTGATCGCGGGCATCCCGCACAAATAAATCATCATCGCCGCCCAGGATATTTTTATGAGCTTCAAATCCATTGGTGCGGTAGAAACAAGTTTTGGTATATGCTAGATTTCGCCCTACTCCCAAATAAGAATTGCCCCTTATTGCAAACGAAAAATACTGAATAGCCGATACTAAAGTTTCGAAACGAATTAAATTATTTAAAAATCCGTATATATCTGTATAGGGAGAATACCCTAATACGATAGCGGTATCCGTATAAAACCCGCAGGCCACGCTATTTATCCAGTTAGTACCTTGGGGCCGGCAATCGGCATCGGTAAATAGTAAATGTTCGTAACGGGCCGCGGCAATACCTTGGGTAAGCGCAAATTTTTTCGGATTTAATTCTGGTGGCGTTCTTGTAATGGTTATTATACGTAAGTTCTGGTATTGTTGGCTTAATTCAAATAAAATTTTTTGGGTATCATCGGTGGAGCGATCGTCTACCACAATCACCTCGAAATTATTATAAAGCTGTTGCAGTACGGCCGGCAAAAATTGCTGTAGGTTGTGGTGCTCATTATGCGCCGCTATAATAACCGAAACCGGGAAATCTGCGCGGGACAAAGCTTTTGGTTTATAATATAGAAAGGGGATAAAATAGTAAGCAACATAACCGAATTGCAGGGCTACACTTATAAATAAGAGGTAAAAGAAAATGTCTGGAATCAAGTGCCGTTGTTTGAAAGAGGTAAAAATACCAAATACCTTTTCCGGATGTGCTTACGGGTTAGTATTTTTAGGTAAAGCATGCAAGTAAAATTATTTAAGCGTAATTTTACCGCTTCTTTATACTTAAATTTTCGGACTGTAGTGGTTTATCGTGCTGCTTGGGTCCTTATAATAAATACATGACCTTCGAACTTCAGGCTACCGATAGCCAATCTAAAGCGCGGGCCGGCGAAATAACCACGGCCCACGGCAAAATTCAGACGCCCATATTTATGCCGGTAGGCACGGCCGCCACGGTTAAAGCCGTTCACCAGCGTGAGTTGTACGATGATATTCAGGCACAGATAATACTGGGTAATACCTACCACTTATATTTACGGCCCGGCTTAGAAGTACTGGAACTGGCCGGTGGCTTACATAAATTTAACGGCTGGAATCGGCCTATTTTAACCGATAGCGGCGGCTACCAAGTTTATTCACTTTCGGGTACCCGCAAAATTGTGGAAGAAGGCGTTAAATTTAAATCCCACATTGATGGTTCTTCCCACTTTTTCTCGCCGGAGTATGTCATGGATATTCAGCGCATTATTGGAGCCGATATTATGATGGCCTTCGACGAATGTACGCCTTATCCCTGCGATTACCAGTACGCCAAAAAATCGCTGGACATGACGCACCGCTGGCTGCAACGCTGCTGCGATCGTTTCGACAGCACCACCAGCAAATACGGCTACGACCAAGCGTTGTTCCCGATTGTACAAGGAAGCACTTACAAAGATTTACGGATACAATCGGCCGAGACCATTGCCTCTTTTAACCGCGAAGGCAATGCCATCGGCGGCTTATCGGTGGGCGAACCGGCCGAAATGATGTACGAAATGACGGAACTGGTTTGCGATATATTGCCGAAAGATAAACCGCGTTACCTCATGGGCGTAGGCACACCGGCCAATATCCTGGAAAACATTGCCTTGGGAGTAGATATGTTTGATTGCGTGTTGCCTACCCGTAATGCCCGGAACGGTATGTTGTTTACCACGCAGGGTATTATTAATATCCGGAACGAAAGATGGAAAAAAGATTTTTCTCCTCTAGATGAGACACTTGGCGGCTATGCCAGTACGTTTTATACCAAAGCTTATTTGCGGCACCTGGTACATAGCAACGAAATGCTGGGCTCCCAAATTTCCAGCGTACATAATCTTACTTTTTATTTATGGCTGGTAAAACAAGCCCGCGCACAAATATTACAAGGTACTTTCCGGGAATGGAAAGATAAAATGGTAAAACAAGTAATGACCAGGTTATAGATTTTAGTTGTTGATTGTTAGTGATTAGTTTTATATGTTTTTGTTTAGTAAAAAGTAAAAGTTCATGATGTATTCAATTAAAAGTAAACGCCAGATTAGATAAACAGATCATTTTTATCAGCTTAACTATAACTTAAAAAAATCCGGCTTTACTTTTTGTCAGAACTAACAACTAAGCACTAGCCACTAAATACTTAAGAATTGAATGAAACTGTTAGATAAATATATCTTAAAGAAATTCCTCAGCACATTTGTTTTTGTGGTGCTGATTTTGGTAGTGATTATTTGTGTAATCGACTTTACCGAAAAAAATGACAATTTTATTCAGACGGGAGTTGGTTTTAAATCTATAGTATTTGATTACTACCTCAACCTGATTCCTTTCTATGCCAATATGTTAAGCCCCATAACTGTATTTATTGCTACGGTTTTTGTAACGGCAAAACTGGCCTCGCATACCGAAATTATTGCTATCCTGAGCAGCGGCGTGAGTTTCCGGCGCTTTCTGGTGCCTTACCTGATGGGCTCAGCCATTATTGCCGCCTTTACTTTTCTTATGATTGGCTGGGTTATTCCGAATGCGAATAAAACCCGCGTAGCGTTCGAAATAAAATATATAAAAAGTCCATTCACTTTCGACAAACGTAATATTCACTTTAAATTGTCGCCTACGCAATACGCTTATTTAGAAAGCTACAACAATAACGCTAACGTTGGTTATCATTTTACTTTAGAAACCATTGAAAGCAACATCATGAAACGAAAGTTGGTTGCGGATGCTATTACCTGGGATTCGACCCAAAATAAATGGCACCTGGACCGTTACATGCTACGTACCTTTGATGGGGAAAAAGAAAAGTTAACCGTACATCCCACTCCCGTAGATACCACTTTAAATTTATTACCGAAAGATTTTGGCAGCACCTACCGGCTAGCGGAGACTTTTACCTTAACCGAACTGAACCGGTTTATCCAGGAGCGCATTATGCGGGGCTCCGATGATATTGAGACTTACCTCATTGAAAAATATGAGCGTTTCAGTTATCCGTTTGCCATTATTATTCTGACCATTATCGGCGTTATCTTAAGTTCGCGCAAAGCCCGCGGTGGCGTGGGCTTTCAAATAGCTTTAGGCTTTATCCTGGCCTTTATTTTTATCATATTTGTTATTATGAGTCGTAGCTTGGCGCAGGTTGGCGATGTACATCCCATGATAGCGGCCTGGATTCCGTCGATGGTTTTCTCGGTAATTGGGGTTGTTCTTTACAAAACTGTTCCACGCTAGTTTTAGCGGTTAGCGGTTAGCGGTTAGCGGTTAGCGGTTAGCGGTTAGCGGTTAGCGGTTAGCGGTTAGCGGTTAGCGGTTGTACCGCTTTCCTTTTGCCGCGTTACATTTATCTTTGTAAATTATTATCCTTTTTATCTCTATATTCTCTGTAATATGTTACCTGTTTACTGCTAACTGATCTCTGTTTACTGATAACTGTTCCTTGTTCACTGATTACTGATCTTTATTTTGGCTCCTTCGTTCCGAAATTATTTAGAACTGCATTTTATTGTTTTCCTGTGGGGTTTTACAGCTATACTGGGTAAGCTTATATCCGTACCGGCCGTAGAACTGGTTTTTTTTCGTACGCTGCTGGCGGCTTCAGCTCTGGCCTTTATTCTTTATTTAAAGAAAATATCTTTTAAAATTGGCCGTAGGCAAATAATCAAGATTGTTGGGGTTGGTTTCCTGATTTCGGCGCACTGGATTTTGTTTTTTGCTTCCGCCCGGGTTTCTTCGGTGGCCATTTGCCTGGCTGGCTTATCTACTGTTAGTCTCTGGACCGCGATTCTGGAGCCCATTTTCACAAGCAAGAAAATAAAAGCCCACGAGATCCTGATGTCTTTCCTGATTATAATTGGCTTATACCTAATTTTCCGGTTCGAGTTCAATCACCTATTAGGAATAATTATGGCCGTGGCTTCTGCTATGCTGAGCGCCATTTTTACCATTATCAACGCCCGTTTAGCCAAACAACACCGGCCCTTGGTTATTTCGTGTTATGAACTGGCCGGCGCTTGCTTGGCTACTATCTTATTCTTTCCTTTTTACGTTTTATTTTTAACCGATACTGGAAGCTTAAATTTTAACTTAACCTGGCAAGATGGTTTATGGCTACTTTTGCTGGCTTTGGTTTGCACGGTTTATCCTTTTACTTCTACCGTGCGGCTTATGCAACGTATTTCGGCTTTTACGGTAAATTTAAGCGTAAATCTGGAGCCGGTTTATGGTATTGTATTCGCTTTAATTATTTTTAAAGAAGATGAGCAAATGTCCATTGGTTTTTACCTGGGAGCGGCTATTATATTATGCAGTGTATTTTCGCATGCCCTGATTGAAGGTTATTTAAACCGCCGCCGAAAACTTACAACTGCCCCTGCCACATCTGGTACGCTGCCGGAAACGCCCATTCTTTAACCGATACGTCCTCCCGGAACAAACCGAAAATAGCCGAACCCGAACCCGTCATGGAAGCATATATGGCTCCCTGATTATACATATAATCTTTTATTTGGGCCAGAACCGGGTACCGGGGAAACAAGGCTGTTTCAAAATCATTTCTCACGGTATCTTTCCAGGTAATAATATCCTGTTCCAGGCAATTTTTTAAAGGTACTTCCGGCATTTCGGTTTTCACCAAACCAAAAGCTTCGGCAGTGGTAATATGCAAATCCGGGTAAACGATCGCACAAAAATAGCCGCTTAAATCTAAGTTGATGGTTTCGAATACGTCGCCCCGCTCCCGGGCAAAAACCGGTTTATTCCGGACGAAAAAAGCGCAATCGCTACCTAAACGGCGGGCGTAATCTTCCAGCCTATCCAAACTCAGGTTTAGTTGAAACAAATCGTTGCATAAACACAAGGCAAATGCCGCATCCGCCGATCCGCCTCCCATACCGGCCCCAATGGGTATATTTTTGTGCAGGTGCATGGCAACCGGCGGTAAGTTAAAATCGGCATGCAATAAGTCGTAGGCCAGCCAGCATAAATTAGTGTTGCTTGCGCCGGGCACCGGAATGCCGGAGAGCGTAAACTGCTTTTCGGTGGCCGGCACCACTTCCAGGGCATCCTGCCACTGCACCGGGTAAAAACAAGATTCCAGGTTCCGGAAACCATCCGGTCGCCGCGACACTACGTTTAAGCCAATATTTATTTTAGCGTTGGGAAATACCATCATAGCTGCGAAGGTAGAAAAAGACCCGTTCAGAAAAAAGCATTGTTGGCAGCATGTTTTGGAGTTGTACCTTAGCAGAAAAACCGGTAAATTAGAGGTCGAAAAATTTAGAATGTATCAGCAATATAT
>Ga0210046_1001710_pt1 | contig 16540 bp, 19 predicted proteins | sample CryGeyCG2114_250_FD_185461 | JGI IMG/M metagenome (GOLD analysis project Ga0210046, IMG submission 185461) | Groundwater microbial communities from aquifer - Crystal Geyser CG18_big_fil_WC_8/21/14_2.50 (SPAdes) (version 2) | ecosystem: Environmental > Aquatic > Deep subsurface > Groundwater ... | reverse complement strand
CACCTTTCGGTTATCAAAACAGAGCGGTCAGTCACGGTTGCATTAGAGTAGAGAAGCCGCTGCAGCTTGCCGAATATATTCTTAATAACAATTCAAAATGGAATATTGATTATTTAAAACTTGAAGTTGGGAATAAGATAAACAACAATTCAGTTGTAGAAGAATTTAGAAAAAAGAGAGACGAGCTTAGGCGGCATTCGAGTTACGGAAAAACCACCGAAGTAAAGCTTAATAAAAAAATTCATCTTTTTGTAGATTACTACACAGCATGGGTGGATAATAGAGGATATTTGAACATACGGGACGATGTTTATGATCAAGATAAAATTATACTTGGTTATTTGAAGTAACTCAAATTACAATTTTCTGGTTACTTTTGATACTTTTTATTTACTTGATGTTTGAAGCGATTTTAGTTTTGCCATTCTATCATCAAGTTCTTTTATTTTATTTTCCAGTTCATCAATCTTGGCATCGAGGCGGTTTTCATATTCTATCGTGTCCCAGTAACCGCGCTGCTCAAAGTAATTTTTGAAAAGCCAATTGTGTTTTAGCGCTTCCATATTTTCAGCAAGCCGCGATGCTGCAAGTTTTGATTCTTCTGTAATTGATAAAATATTTTGGAGAGATCGGTTTACGACAGTATCTATGCCGGTACCTTCATTAATCATCGCACCAAGCAGTCCTTTCCCCTTATTAATGTCGGTTACGATGGAATCAATTTGAAGCACCACATGGTCAACATTATTAACTACGTCGCCAACACCTTCGCCAAGTTTGTTAAATATATCTGACAAATCCTTGAATTCGGTTGTAATTGCTTGAAGACTTACATCTGCGCTCCTTGTCAATTGATTAGCATTTTTGTAAAGTTCTTCATCAACCAACAGTTTCCCAATACTTCCCTCACCGCGATTTACACGGCTTACAATTTCTGCAAGGTCCTTTGTCATTGTCTTTGTATATTGCATCACTCCCTGAGTCTCTTCAATGATGTCGGAAAAACTTAACGGATCTTTTGCCTGTATAGTGCCGCCTTTTTCAATTTGGTCCGCATTGGCTGATCCTATTTTTAAGACGACTACTTTATTTCCCACCAATCCTTCTGTTTCAATTGTAGCTTTAGTATCGGTTTTAATAAACTTTCTTACATCGTCAACAAGTTTTAAAGTAACTTCCACGCTGCCGGTGCTATCTGTGCCGATAATTTCGACTCTGCTAACAGTACCGACATCGATACCACTCAAACGCACAGATGCACCTGAACGTAGTCCCTGTATATCTTTGAAGTAAGTTTTAACTTCAAACGTTGTGCTGAACAGGGCATCTTTATCGCCAATTAAAAAAATTGAGATTGCTAAGATTAGAAGCCCTAAAAAAATAAAAATTCCAAGTTTAACTGTTGATGTTTTTTTAGCCATTATTACTCCGGTTTTCTTCAATTATCTGATCGCTGAAAAAATTGCGCAGAAATATATCATCACTTTTAAGCAAATTTTCAATCTCGCCTTCAAACCTTAGTTTGCCGTCTTTTAATACTACGGCACGGTCTGACACAATTCTAGCGCATAAAATATCGTGTGTAACTACAATAGAAGTAGTCTTTAATTCTTTTTGAAGAGTAGTTATCAGAAGACTTATTTCTTTTGTTGTTATCGGGTCAAGCCCGGTAGTCGGTTCATCATACAAGATAAGTTTAGGCTTAGTAATAATTGTTCGCGCAAGCCCGATTCTTTTTTTCATACCGCCGGAAAGCGACGCCGGCATTTCGTCAATTGCTTTTTCTAAACCAACCTGTTCGAGTACGGTTATAACTTTTTGATTAATCTCTTTATCCGAAAAATTAAAAATACGCCTTAGAGGGAATTCTAAATTTTCACGCACGGTCATAGAATCATATAAAGCAGCGCTCTGAAATAAAAAGCCTATTTCCTTACGCATCTCGTTTAATTCATTTATTGGTTTATTTAGAACTGAATGCCCGTAAAATTTAATATCACCTTTGTCCGGTTCAAGCAGACCGACAATGCACTTTAATAAAACACTTTTTCCGGTGCCGCTGCGCCCGAAGATAGTGACATTTTCACCCTCTTCTATTTTTAGCGATAGGTCTTCGAGCACAACGTTAGAGTCGAAAGCTTTTGAAACATTTTCTACTTCAACTGCTACGTCCATAACCAAACCGTAACTTTAACGAGAACCATATCAACCAAAAGAATTAAAAGAGATGATAACACAACTGCGCTTGTTGAAGCTCTGCCTACGCCCACTGTGCCGCTGGTTGTGTTATATCCTTTATACGATCCGACAGAGCCTACAATAAATCCGAAAAAGAATGTCTTTAGTATTCCAGGAATCAGATCGGCAAATTCGAGTGACTTAAAAACAGAATCAATGTATAACTGCCAATTCATTCCGTCAGCAAGCAAGATCGCAAAGTATGCTCCAATCAAAGCGAGCAAATTTACATATAAAGTTAAGATGGGAAGAATAAGCGTACATGCAAGAATTCTTGATACGACTAAATATTTATACGGATTAATTGCTGATACTTCCATCGCATCAATCTGTTCGGTAACTCGCATGGAGCCAAGTTCTGCTCCAATACCGGAACTAACCCTACCGGCAAAAATCAAAGCTGTTAAAACCGGTCCAAGTTCCCTTATAACTGAAAGAGAAACCATAGTAGGAAGGAAAGATTCAGCTCCAAAACGGGCAAGCACCGGCTGGCTTTGCATAGCAAGCACAAGCCCGATAATAATTCCTGTCACACTAACTATTGGCATTGTCTTAATGCCAAGTTCTTCCATATGTTTTTTTATTTCGCCAAATTCATACGGGGGAATAAATACTTCCCTAAAAAATCGAAGTGAAAACATCGTGAGACCCGCGATAGTTTGGAAAAAACTAATGAAGCTTTCGTTTAAGTATTCTTCTGGTTTCTTTTTAATTAAATTCACATAAATATTATTTTGTTGGAAGATTGATTATTGCTTCTACTTGTAAAGCAATAACAAAAACAGGGGTAAATTTAACAAATCATTTGGTAAAAAAAAGAATCCGTTGGATTTTTTTTAATCTCAATTTCATTTTTATTAACGAAAGAAGTTTATTGCTATAAATAATTTATTCCAGTATCTTTAAATCAATTATTGGAGTCAATAAATTAATTACTCCTCTCATGTCTATAATAATTTTAATAATTAATTATTGAAGGGAACAAAGATGAATTTTGATTTCACAGAAGAACATCTTCTAATACAAGAATCAGCAAAAGATTTTGCACAATCTGAAATTGCCCACTCTGCCGTCAATAGAGATATTAATGCAGAGTTTCCCGGCGAAATTGTTAAGAAGATGGGTGAGCTTGGTTTTCTCGGAATGATGGTTGCGCCGGATTACGGCGGCGCCGGACTTGATACTATCAGCTACGTATTGGCTATGATTGAAGTATCCAAAGTTGATGCGAGCTGCGGGGTTATAATGTCTGTTAACAATTCTCTCGTTTGCCACGGGCTTGAAGAATATGGCTCCGAACATATCAAACAAAAATATTTAATCCCGCTTGCTAAAGGTGAAAAACTTGGCGCGTTTGCATTGTCCGAACCGGAAGCTGGAAGTGATGCGACAAAACAAAAAACAACGGCAGATAAACAAGGTGATTATTATTTTCTTAACGGAATGAAAAATTGGATTACCAATGGAGTTAATGCAGATTATTTTCTGGTAATGGCAACAACGGATAAAGCAGCCGGGCACAAAGGTATCTCCACACTGCTTGTTGAAAAAGGAACGCCCGGTTTTGGTCATGGCAAAAAAGAAGATAAAATGGGAATACGAAGTTCCGATACTTGTTCGCTGACTTTTGAAAATTGTAAAGTGCCGGTTGAAAATCTCGTTTGGGATGAAGGCAAAGGTTTTAACTTTGCGATGAATATTTTAAACGGCGGAAGGATTGGAATTGCCGCACAGGCAATTGGTATAGCCGAAGCTGCTCTTGATGCGGCAATTAAATATTCAAAAGAAAGAAAAGCGTTCGGACAAACAATTTCTAATTTCCAGGCTATTCAATTTATGATTTCTGATATGGCGGTTAGAGTTGATGCCGCAAAACTATTAACATTAAAAGCCGCCGCATTAAAAGATGCCGGAAAAAAATATTTTAAAGAAGCAGCCGAAGCAAAGTTATACTCTTCAAAAATTGCCGTTCAAAATGCTCTCGAAGCAATTCAAATACACGGCGGTTACGGTTATGTACGTGAATATCTTGTTGAGAGATATCTTCGTGATGCAAAAATTACAGAAATATATGAAGGAACTTCCGAAATTCAGAAAATTGTAATTGCCCGCGAACTGCTCAAAGATTAAAATGGTTAAACTATTTTTTCTTCTCCTGTTTTTCCCGGTGGTTTTATTAGCACAAACTGATTGGCAGAAATGGGAGAAGAAAGATGTGTCCTATCAAAGAATTGCTCCCTTTTTAGAGCGCGATTATTCTCTTAGTGGAGAAGATGTTTTTGGTAGTGTTACTAAACTTTTCATTAATACTTACTGGGTTTTATTTTCAAATCTTGATGGCGATAATTGCCCGTTTAATCCAACCTGTTCGAGTTTTCTGCATCAGGCGGCAAAGCGAACCAATCCAGTAAAAGCAGTTTTAATGTTTACAGATCGCTTTACAAGAGATATGAATCCTTTTAGCCGCCGCGATAATTATCCGCTGCATCTAACCGGCAAATTTTACGATCCCGTTGAGTTATATTTACTCGAAGAAAATTCCGTTCACTATCTTTCGCCATCACATATGGTTCAATAAAATGAAAATCATTTCCATTTTATTCTTTTGCTACAGCCTGTCTTTAGCTCAATCACAACTATTTAATTCGCCTCAAGAAGTTAAGAAGTTTGCCGATTACCTTTACTGCGAATCTGATTACCTGCGCGCTGCGGAGGAATATCAAAGGTTTTTAAGGACGGACAAGAATGACACTGTGATCTTCAAGTCTGTTCTTTCTTACTATATGATGGATAGATTTAGTGATGTACTTAACTTCCCGGTTTCGTCAACTAAAAGTTTTGTCTTTTATGATGATACTCAATTCTTAAAACTTATCTCACTTTTTCGTTTAAATATGTTTGATGAATTTGATATCGAGGCTTCACTTATTAAAATGAGCAGAAGCAAATTGAAAACAAATACAGAAAAATTAATTCGATTTACTTTCTTTATGCGGGACTCTATCGCTTCAAAGGGTTTTCTGGTTTCTCCGTTTGATGAAAATGAAAAAACTACAATTGAAAATTTTTACGAACGGCAGCAAAACCCTCAGCATAGATCGCCTTTGCTTGCGGCGGTCTTTTCTTCCATAATTCCCGGAAGCGGAAAAGTTTATGCAGATAAATTGGGAGACGGAATATTCGCTTTTCTTACAACCGGAGTTTTTGCTTTTCTTGCTTACGATAATTTTAAAGCGGATCATAAATTCAGAGGCTGGTTTTTCAGTGGATTAGCCGGACTATTTTATGCCGGAAATATTTATGGTTCGGTAGCAGCGGCACAAATTTTTAACGCCGGCGTTCAATTTAATTTTCAAAATGATATTCAAATTTACCTAACTAAAAAGAAACACTATTTACCGGAATATGATTTTTGCAATTAAAAAAGCGGCACTTTTTCTATCTATTTTTTCAGCGGCTGCCTTCTCACAAACCGCAATGCAGAAGCAGTATGATTATGCAATAAGTTTATATCACGACGAAGAATATTTCGATGCTATCACCGAGTTTAAACGCCTTCTTTTTTTTGATGGGAAAAATGAATTCTCTTTTGAGGCAAATTCGATGATTGGCAAAAGTTACAAAGCCGGCGCAAAATTCGACGATGCCATACGTTATTTTGTACTTGCTCAAATAACTGCACCGTCAAAAGACAAAGTATTTGAAACACAGATTGAAATTATCCGCTGTAATATTTTAAGAAGAACCACCGATCGTGCCATAAGAATTTTATCAGATTTAGAAGCCGATCCATCTTTTATAAATAACAAGGATGAAATAAATTATTGGCGCGGTTGGGCATTAATGTTTGACGACAGATGGAAAGAAGCCGCAGCCGAATTTGAAAAGATTGAAAAAGCTCATCCACTTAACGCAATTGCGGAAAACATAAGTAAGCAGCTTTATTCAGTAACTCTCGCCAAAAGTTTGTCATATGTTATCCCCGGCGCCGGACAATTTTATACAGGGCATTATTTTAGCGGCGCTCTTTCGCTTGCCTGGAATATTCTTTGGGGATATTTAACTGTAAACGCATTTATTGGTGAGCGCATTTTTGACGGATTAATGGTTGGAAACTTACTCTGGTTTCGTTTCTACAGAGGTAATATTCAAAATGCCGAAAAATTTGCTCTTGAAGAAAATTTGAAAATCATAAATAATGGGTTAAAACAGCTGCAAAATGAATATAATGGCGAAAAACCATAAAACAATTTATTTAATTAGTAATTAAAATTGGATATTATCCTAATTTCATTTTAAATTGCAGTACAAGAATCACCAAATATCAATATTTTTATAACATCCATTACTTAGGAGGCTAAATGAACAAAGGGATGGTTATTGGCTGTGGAGTAGCAGGTTTTATTTTACTGCTCTTCGCAATCGCCATTTTCTGGGGGATTGGAGCTTATAACAACCTTGTTAATTTAAATGAGAGTGTTATTGGAAGTTGGAGCCAGGTTGAAAATTTGTATCAGCGGAGAGCAGACCTGATTCCCAATCTTGTTAATACTGTAAAAGGTTATGCGGATTTTGAGAAACAAGTGTTAACAGATGTAACAGAAGCCCGTGCAAGAGTAAGCCAGATGACTGTAACTCCTGAAGTATTAAATGATCCTCAGGCTTTTCAGCGTTTTGAACAATCTCAGAGTCAGTTAACCGGAGCGCTCAGCAGACTTCTTGTTACGGTTGAAAATTATCCCGAACTAAAAGCGAACGAGGGATTTCTACAATTGCAGTCTCAGCTTGAAGGGACAGAAAATCGTATTACTGTGGGGAGAAGACAATTCAACCAGACAGTGCAGGAATATAATACAACTATAAAACGTTTTCCTACTACATTTATAGCTGGATTATTTGGTTATTATCAGAAAGAGTATTTCAAAGCGGCGCCGGGAAGCGATGTTGTTCCTAAGGTTGAGTTTTAATCTTAATGAGATATCTTTTTTTTATATTTCTCATCAGCGCTGCGGCGCTTGCACAGCCGCATTTTCCTACTTTGACTAAATGGGCAACTGATTTATCGGGCACTTTAACAGCACCGCAGATTAACACACTCAATGCCCGTTTAAGTACTTTCGAAGATTCAACGAGCACTCAATTATTAATGCTGATGATCTATACTTTGGACGACATCCCAATAGAAGATTATGCTTATGAAACCGCTACAAAAAATAAAATCGGCTCCAAAAAATTTGATAACGGCGCTCTTTTTTTAATAGCCAAAAATGATAAAAAACTTCGCATTGAAGTTGGTTACGGATTAGAAGGAGCGCTGCCAGATGCTCTTGCAAGTTCTATAATTCGAAATGTCGTAGTCCCTCATTTTAAAAATGATGATTATTATGCCGGTATATCAGCCGGTTTAGATGCGATGATTTTAGCCGTAAAAGGGGAATATACAGCCGACCCTGGTTCAGGAGATGATGAAGGCGGGTCAATAATCTCAACGATTATGTTTATTATTTTTATTATAATTATGGCGCTTGTAAGAGGCGGTGGCAGACGACTTGGAGGTTCGATTTATTACGGAGGTGGTTTGGGAGGAAGGTCATGGGGCGGCGGTTCTTCTTCGGGGGGATCTTTCGGAGGTTTTAGCGGCGGCGGCGGTTCTTTTGGCGGCGGCGGCTCAAGCGGTAGCTGGTAGAAATAAATTTATTAACCTGTGCCTTGCGAATGAGGTGAACATTGTTAATATTATGACCCGATAATAAAAAAAATGGAAAAATTAGCTTATTCGGGGTGTTGTTTTTAGAAATTTAACTAATCAATCACAAAAGGAAATACATTAAAGTATTACTGAAATTAAAAACTTATGGAGTATGAATTATGGCAATAATGATAACTGATGAATGCATCAACTGTGGCGCATGCGAACCTGAATGCCCAAATACGGCAATATACGAAGGTGGCGCAGAATGGGAACTTTCCGGAAAAAAATATGGAGAAGGAGATGCTGCTCCTTCCGGTGCTGCGGGATTCTTCTCATCTGATTTCTTCTATATATCACCCGATAAATGTACAGAGTGCGTAGGTTTCCACGATGAACCGCAATGCGCAGCCGTATGCCCGGTTGATTGTTGCGTACCAGATCCGAAACATGTAGAAGACAAAGATTCTTTGCTTAAGAAAAAAGAATATCTCGACAGTCTAGGAAGATAAATTCAAAAAAAAATTGTGGCTGTCTCAATAGAAGAATAGCCCAAGAATTGAGCTTGTCGAAATGCGGTTATTAATTCAAATTGCTAACCTCGACAAGCTCAGTTAGCAATAATATTACTTTTAGAGCCGCCTCTTTTCTCATTCCTTTAATAAGGAAAATTTATTTTTATTCTCAATTATGAAAAAAAATATTTTCCATTTCTATCAACTCAATTCTAAATAATTAATTCTCGATTAATAATCTTAATATTTTCTCAAACTCGTATCAAAAACTAATGGCATAATTTTAGTTAACAATTAGAAACCAAATTTGAAATCATTTAATAATATTTTTTAAGGAGTTAAAATAATGGCTTACAAAATTACTGAAGAATGTATCAATTGCGGCGCATGCGAACCAGAATGCCCGAATAATGCAATTTATGAGGGTGGCTCTAATTGGGAGATGGAAGGAAAAAATTATGGCGAGAACGATGCAGCACCTTCAGGAGCAACAGGATTTTACTCAGCTGATTATTTCTATATAGTACCCGACAAATGCACCGAATGTGTGGGCTTCCACGAGGAACAGCAATGTGTCAGTGTTTGCCCTGTTGACGCTGTAGTTAAATTATAGTTTTACTAATCAAGAAATCCAGCGGGGACTTGAACAAGTCATAATCCGCTATTTGCTTTATACTTATGGCGGAAGGAAGCGATTATTCCTTAACTAATTAAGGACATTTCAAAATGTCCTTTTTTAGTTTTAAAGACTTTATTAAAAAGTAAAAAAAGATTAAATTCGCTAAAGGAATCAGTATTTTATCCCGTATCCTAATTTATTAACCATAATAAACGGGAGGTTACAATGTTGGTACATGGCGCTTTCGAAAAAGCAAGAAGATATATCATTACTCAATCGGAAACGAAAGAGAAACTTCAGGAAAAAATATCTCAGGGAATCTGCATCACAATATCCAGGCAGGCAGGTGCGGGTGCGAACACCGTGAGTGATATTCTAATAGACTTACTCAAATCTTACAGAAAAAAAGACACACCGGAATGGACTTCGTTCGATAAAAATTTAATTGAGAAGGTAATTGAAGATCATCATCTTCCCGGTACGCTTGCAAAAATTATAGAAGAAAATAAATTGACTGCCGTATCTTCCATAGTTGATGAATTGGTGACTGGATTACCGGATACGTGGGCGCTTATTCATAAAACTTTTGAAACAATTTTGCAGCTTGCACAAATGGGTAATGTTATAATTATTGGCAGAGGCGCTAACTTCTTAACTGCAAATAATCCATTTGCTTTTCACGTAAGATTAACTGCCCCGATTGAGGAAAGAGTTAAGCATGTTGAATCTCATTTTAATATTACTCATAAGGAAGCCTTAGATGCAGTAAAAAAAGATGATATTGACAGGAAAAATTTTGTACGAAAATTTTTTCACAAAGAGATTGAGGATCCGGTTAACTACGATATTATAATTAATACTTGCCGTTCAGGTTTAGAGGGTTCGGCAAAGATTATACGATGTGCAGTTATGGGAAGGTTTCAATCACAATTTGCTAAAGATTAAAAGAGTTAAAAAAACAGAGGGCACTCTTAAAGTGCCCTCTACTTTTAATGAAAGGTTGATTGCATATCACAAAAGAAATTATTCAGGAGGTTCTAATTCACTAAACAAGTTTTAAATTAATTGTGCATAGTGATCAACCAGTTTTAGGTGAAAGTTGACGAAACCTAAAATCTGAGCTGTAATCATGGCTTTTTCTTCTATATCGTCTCTATTACTGACAGTCTTATACCACATAATATCACCAAGAAGTTTAAAGTGAAAAGTTTTTAACTTCTTTGACATATCAGAATTTTTGTCCTCTTTTATTTTGCCTTCGCGTGTAACAAAAAAATTAGAAATATTTTCATTTTCTAAAAGTACGGTCGGATGCACAGCATTATCTCTCACTTTGGTTTCAATTAAAAAAAATGCTTTTTTAATTGCAGTTTCATATTCTCCCAATAAAAAATCAATTAGCACTTCTTCACGCAAATCGTAGCGAGTCAGAACCAGGTCGATGTCAACATTTGGTAACTGCATTTCTTCAATGTTTTGAACTGCTATTAGTTTTCCCTTCTCTGTAAGTTCTTTGCATTCATCGTTATCCGCGTCAAGTTTTGTTTGGATATATCCATAACATTCTAACTCTCTTACAGCGCGGATACCTTCTTGAAATTCATCTTCGGTTAAATGGGAAATATTGAAAAACTCAACCATCGTTTCGTGCAAGACATCGCGATAATCGGAGGTTATGTGATTATACAAACCAAATTCCGAAGTATGCTCATATAAAACCTTTATGAACATTTTCTTTAAAACATCTTTTGTTAATGGTGGCGATACCGGCATAATCATCTATCCTTTTCCAAATATATTTTCGTCTGCTATTGTTATCGATCAAAATTTGATTTTTGTTTAGCCTGGCAGCCCGATTTTTGTAAAAAATTAGTAAGTAGGTCTGACAAAAATTTTGATGCAAGTCAGCTCAAATTAAAAACATGGTAAATGAAATAATTTAAATTTTATTAACTATGCTGCATCTAAAAAAAGCTTTATTGAATAGAGTTGTTCGTCGATTACTTTTAGCTGTGAATAAAGTTCTTTATAATTAAAAAACAGTTCGGTCATCTCATTAGACCAGTTGTACTCACAAGTGGGAAGGATATAATTACTCCGGCATTCTAACTTCCAATCATCGCTGCTGGTAACCGAAATAACTTTGTTTTTAATAAGCGGAGGCGCTATGTAACCCAAAATTTCTCTAATGGCTTTATCGATGCAAACCGGAGGAAGTTCAAAAAGGATATAATCTTCGAAAGGGAGAGGATCTTCTACAACTGAATGCCGCTTATGAGCCCAAAAACTTCTATTGCTTAAGTGCTTTCGCACAATAGTTTGAATGTTATCGAAAAGTGTTTTCAATAGTTTATCAAACGGGGATGATGATATTAAATTAAAATCGTCACCCTTTTCTTTAAAACATTTTTTAATAGTCGAGGTAAAAAAGTTTAAAGCATGAGTTTCGACGGCTTCTAAAAATTGATGAAAAATAATATCCATCTGCTCAGTCTGCCGGTTTCGTTCTTCTTTCAAAAGCTCGAATTCCGCATTGACAGAAAGATTAGAATATCTTCGCGGTTTTTCTGCCGCGAAATATTTAAACTCTAAGTATTTTTTTTCCATAACACTCAATTAAAATTCTTTGGCTAAAATAAGTAATCCAGAATTTGCTATTTGTTAGCACGGTCATTTTTAGAAACACTTTCTAGATATTGTGCGCCAAATCTCATCAGGAGTATTTGTTTTAAAATTCATTCTAATAACACTTGGAGTAATCAATATAAAAACGAGATCGGGCATCAAGGATTGAAAAAAGGAATTAGCTTCTGGTCTCAGAAAGTATTTCCTATAATCTTAAGGGCATCTCTAAAAATATAGTGTCACTGTCCTTTAACTAATCCCACATGCGGGAAAGCAACCTGATTCATTTGTTGAGATTGCTTCACTCGAGGACTCGTTCGCAATGACGATAAAGTCATTCTTTTGATAAATAAAGGCAATGCCTTTTTTGGTAACTCGCAACGGAACTTGTCAATAGAAATGTCCTTAATTTATTTAAAGGATTCGCTATCGGGATGAATGATTAATTTCTGTCCGCTCATCCACGCTGTTTTATTCATTTACGCAGCCAAGTAATTTTTAACAATAAGATTCTGCCGTCTGCGATAGTTAACTACCAGAATATGAAAGTTAAAGTACTTCTTTAAAATTAGTTTTATCTTCCTTAACTTAAGACAGACAAATTGCGTAAGGATTTTAGAAAAAATGCACATCGGAAAATATAAACTCTACATTATCGAGACAGGCTATTTTTATCTTGACGGCGGAGCTATGTTCGGAATTATTCCCAAACCGTTGTGGGAAAAAACAAACCCGGCAGATGAAGTTAACCGGACAAAACTCGCTGCCCGTAATCTTTTACTTGTTTCGGATAATAAAAAAATTTTAATCGATACCGGTATGGGGGAGAAGTGGGATCAAAAATCTACAAGCATTTATAAGATTGAACAGCAGCCTGCAGCAGTTGAACTGGCGTTAAAAAATTTTGGCTTTTCATCGGGCGATATTACAGATGTAATTCTCACACATCTTCATTTTGACCACACAGGCGGCTCAACAAAAATTGAAAACGGCAAACTTATTCCATCATTTTCAAATGCGACTTATCACGTTCAAAAGAAAAATTTTGATTGGGCTATGAATCCATCCGATCGGGACAAAGGGAGTTATCTAAAAGAAAATTTCGAACCGCTGTTAGGAAATGGAATTATCAATTTTTTAGACGGCGAAGATAATTTTGATGATGAGATAAGTTTCAAAATAATTAACGGTCATACTTTTAGCCAGCAGATTGTAAAAATAAGCGATGCATCACACACCTTACTTTTTTGTGGTGATTTGTTCCCATTTGCCGCACATATCCGTCTTCCGTATATAATGGGTTATGATTTGCAGCCTCTTGTTACGCTCAAAGAGAAGAAAGAAATTCTTCAAAAAGCAGCGGAAGAAAACTGGAAGTTGTTTTTTGAACACGATCCTGTAAACGCTTACGCAACCGTTAAATTTACTGATAAAGGAATAGCCACAGATAAATTGTTTGGAAATTTTGAATAAAGAAATTTTATATGGCTACATAAAACTTTGCCGCGAAGAACTTCTAAAAGAAAATGAAGGAAAACGTTTCTTAGTTGAGGATACTGAAGTTGCCCTGTTCAAAGTGTGTGGTGAAATTTATGCGCTCGGTAATATTTGTCCTCATCAGCATAGCGCCTTGATATATGAAGGCTTCATTGAAGAAGGATGTGTTATCTGTCCGCTGCATGGTTGGAAGTTCCAATTGAAGGATGGTACAATGCCTTCAGGAAGAAAGGGTTTAGCATCATACCAGGTTAAAGTTGCTGATGGGGATGTTTACGTAAAAATATTAAAAAAAGGAATGAACTGGTGACTCATTCATCGCTCGATAATATGGTTGTAGTTAAAACTGCGAATGATCTTGGCTTCGAATTGGTTGGTTTTTCGCCTGCAATTGAGTTAACAGATGAAACTTTAAAATTGCAGAAATGGCTTGTCTCAGGTTACCAAGCCGGAATGAAATACATGGAAAGAAATACCGGGCGGAGGAAAAACGTTAAGGAGATTTTATCAACCGCAAAAAGTGTTATTTCACTCGGCTTAAATTATTACACTTCCGAAGAATTTTCCGGCGAAAAAAGTAAAGGGAAAGTTTCACGTTATGCCCGGGGAAAGGATTATCATCTTATTATTTGGAAAAAATTAGATGAATTAATTAAACGATTGAAGGAAATAAATCCATCTTTCGAAGGAGTAAGTTATGTTGATACCGGACCGGTTATGGATAAAGCCTGGGCTGTTAATTCCGGGCTTGGATGGCTCGGGAAACACTCTAACGTAATTAATCGCAATTACGGAAGCTGGTTTTTTATTGCTAATATTATTTGTAATGCCGAGTATAATTATTCTAACATTGAAACTGACCATTGCGGTTCTTGCACTGCATGCATTGATGAATGTCCCACAAACGCAATTGTAAGCGACTATGTTGTTGATGCAAATAAATGTATTTCTTATTTAACAATTGAAAACAAGGGAGATATACCTGAAAAGTTTAAAGATAAATTCGACAACTGGATATTTGGCTGTGATATCTGCCAAGATGTTTGCCCGTGGAATAATAGGTTTTCAAAAATTACAAATGTTAGCGAATTTAATAATGTCGGAAACAAAGAATTATCTTTAGAAGAAATAAAAAGTATGAGCGGAGGAGATTTTAAAAGGCGCTTTAAAGAAAGTCCGATTTTAAGAGCTAAGCTTAAGGGATTATTACGAAACGCTAATTTCGTTTTAAAATAAAAATGAATCTAACCTGAACTTAATGAATCTTAATGATGTACATTTATTAACTTTGAAAAAACAATTTAAAATATTACTACGGAGAAATAATGTCAGATAATCATCATAAAATTATTATAATAGGTTCAGGTCCAGCCGGATTTACTGCAGCACTTTACACAGGACGCGCAAATTTAAATCCGGTTATTTTTGAGGGGATGCAGCCCGGCGGACAACTTACCATCACTACCGAAGTTGAAAACTTTCCAGGTTTTGAAAACGGTATTCAAGGACCTGCTTTGATGGATGTTATGCGTAAGCAGGCTGAGCGTTTCGGCGCAAAATCAATTCAAAAGGAAGTGACAGAAGTGGATTTTTCTAAACGCCCTTTTACAATTAAATCCTACGATGAAGTTTATACAGCCGATGCTGTTATCATTTCAACCGGCGCTTCGGCAAAACTGCTTGGGATTGAAAGCGAAAGCAAGTACATGGGCTATGGCGTTTCAGCTTGCGCAACCTGCGACGGATTTTTCTTTAAAAACCAAAAAGTAATTGTTGTTGGCGGAGGCGATACAGCTATGGAAGAAGCGAACTTCCTTACAAAATTTGCTTCCGAAGTAATTGTCATTCACCGGCGGGATGAATTCAGAGCATCGAAAATTATGTTTGATCGCGTTCTTAAAAATCCAAAAGTTAAATTGGTAACAAGTAAGATAATTAAAGAAGTGCTCGGTAAAGAAGAAAACGGGCGCAAAACAATGACAGGCGTTATTCTTGAGGACACTAAAGATCACTCAATTAAGGAACTGCAAGCTGACGGTTTGTTTATGGCAATAGGGCATAAACCCAATACAGACATTTTCAAAAACATACTTGATATGGATGAAACCGGTTATTTAAAAGTTAAACCGGGCACAACACATACAAATATTGAAGGCGTTTTTGCAGCCGGTGATGTTACGGATAAAGTTTACAGGCAGGCTATTACAGCGGCTGGTTCGGGGTGCATGGCGGCAATAGATGCTGAAAGATGGCTTGAAGCTCAAGAGACTTGATAAAAAAAGGCTGCTCGTTTAAGCAGCCTTTTTTAGTTTATTGCGTCACTCTATATTTTTATCTTCAAGTTTTCTAACTACTATATTGCCTACAACAAATCCTATCCCTGTGAATAAAAAGATTAAAAACGGCACCCAATATTCTTTTGAAGTATAATCTTGGAGCATCAAACCAAGCCCGAGACCAAGCCCGAAAGCGATGGAAACGATTCCAATTTTGAACATTAAATATTTATCTTTTTTCTCTTCATAAAAAGATTTTATCGTTTGGGCATCCATTCCTTTTTCTATCAGCATTTGTTTTTCTCTGGAACGGAAATAGAAAAATGTTACGAAAATTAATCCGGTAACCAATGTTATGACTATAGGGATAAAAACAGCTATAATTCCTGGATTCATTACTTATTCCTTTCTTTCTTTTAAGACTTATGACAACACAATTTTAATACGGTTACAAATTTGTTCTCTAATGCTTCTGACTAATCAAGTGATGCGCAGGTTACAATAAATTAAGTTTAAAATTGCTTTTAATAATGCAGCAAAGTATTTTCACATAGAAGAAGTGTTATTGTTGTAACCTTTGGCTTATGGTTGAGGTCTAATAAACGGATGAAAAAATTAACCGACTCTGAAATAATCGAATCAATCAAACGCGGAAACCAATCAGACTATTCAATATTGGTTGACCGTTACAAAAACAAAGCATTTTCACTTCTAAAAAGAATGTTAAAAAACAATATGGAAGCTGAAGAAGTTTTGCAGGACAGCTTTTTAAAAGCATTTCAAGCGCTTTCAAACTTTAAAGGTGAAGCTAAATTTTCAACATGGTTTTATAGGATAGTTTATAATACTGCATTAACCAGATTATCAACTAAAAAAAGGAAAATAGAAATGGAGATGTCGTCAATCGACGATTATGAATTTTTAAAGAGTGGTTTTGATATTCATTCAAACGAAAAAGAAGATACGGCAAAAATGGTAAATGAATTAATTAATAGACTGCCCGAAAAAAATGCTGCTGTTGTAAGTATGTTTTATCTTGACGAAATGAGCTGTGAAGAAATTAGCAATGTTATGAATTTAA
>Ga0210046_1001704_pt1 | contig 16568 bp, 19 predicted proteins | sample CryGeyCG2114_250_FD_185461 | JGI IMG/M metagenome (GOLD analysis project Ga0210046, IMG submission 185461) | Groundwater microbial communities from aquifer - Crystal Geyser CG18_big_fil_WC_8/21/14_2.50 (SPAdes) (version 2) | ecosystem: Environmental > Aquatic > Deep subsurface > Groundwater ... | reverse complement strand
ATTAAAAAAGCTCAAAAAAGTTTAATGTTTGCAATAATAGGGCTTGTTTTTGTTATCAGTGCATATTTAATAATGAAGATCATTGCTTTTGTTTTTAATTTAACATTACCTTTTTAATCATGTTACTCGCACAAGATGTTGGAAGTATTTTTGGTACAATTGCGCCACCAACCGGAACACCTGCAGGAGGTAATCCGATTGCTGGGATTGGAAGATTATTTTCTGTTGCAATTCAACTTGTAATTGTAGTTGCCGCAATTATGACTTTAATTCAATTATTACTAGCAGCAATTGAGTGGATTGGTTCAAATGGAGAAAAAGAAAAGCTTGCTAAAGCACAACTAAAAATTCTTAATGCGGTTATTGGACTACTTCTTGTGATTGTCGCCTTTGTACTATTTACTGTAATTAGCAATCAAGTACTTGGAGGTAACATTATTCAATGCACAACCGACGGTTGTACTCTTAACATCCCTCATCTTTAAATAACGAATAACAAGCTACTATTAAGTTTTTAGGATTGTGTCATCCCCGTGAAGACGGGGATCCAGAACTAATCAAAATAAATATTTTTTTGTCAACCTTGTTCCGACTGTTGGTGAATTAACAATATATTTTATACCCTTAATCTTTTGTAGTTTATCCACTAACTGTTTTTGGTCTTTCTCCTGACAAATCAAATGAATATTTGGACCAGCGTCAATCGTAAAATAAACAGATAATCCTTCACTTCTCCACTGCCAAACCGCTTGAATTATTTCAATTGATTTTGGTTGTAAATATAAAATTGGTGGATCTGATGTCAACATAATCGCATGCAACTCCAACGCCTCTTTCTCTACTAATTCACCAAAATTAATAAAATCTTTTTGTTTTATTAATTCTTTTATATTCTCAATTTTATTTTTTATATTGTTTAGTCTTTCCTTAAAAAAAAGACTAGTTTTTACAAGCTTCTGTCCGTCAGTTGATGTAATTTTTTTATCTCCCTTTTGAAAAATGACGATAATATCAAGAATGTTCCAATAATCAGCTGGGTGAATTGATTGCGCAAAGGAACTTTGACTGTCATTTCCCTCAAACCACTCCACAAATCCATGAGGAATTGACCTACAAGCTGAACCGGAACCAATCCTTGCTAAAATTGATAATTCTTCTTTTGAAAGATTTAATCCTATTGAAGCGGTTGCAGCAACAGTTAAAGCAGCAAATCCTGAGGCGGATGAAGCCAAACCTCCTGACTTAGGAAAATTATTTTCTGATACTACTTTTGCTCGAAGATTACTTTTTGCCATCTGCCTAACCTTATCGAGAAAATTTTCTACTCTTTTATTTTCTTTTTCATCAATTTTATTATTAATCAAAATTTCATCCTTTTTATATCTTGAAGAAAATTCAACCGTTGTTGTTGTCAATAAATTACTCAAATTCATCGAAATACTTCCGTTAGTTGGCAATCTCAACTCCTCATCTTTCTTTCCCCAATATTTAATAAATGCAATATTTGCCGGTGCAATTGCTGTCGCTTTCATACCTCTTCCTCCACTTTCACTCCCTCTGCATTATTATCAACCGTAATTATCTCTCCACCCACAGATTTTATCGCGTTTTCAACTACGATTCTTTTGTCATCTGAAACTAACGCAATAATACAATCTCCACCTCCAGCACCAGATAATTTCGCGCCCCATGCTCCGGCCTTAATTGATTTTTCCACCATTAAATCCAATTTTGGAATACTTACTCCCAATTGTTGAAGTAATTGGTGATTTTTTGTCATTAATGCTCCCATTTTTTCATAATCGCTATTTAGCAATAATGCTTTTCCTTGCTCAACTAAACTTTCAATCTCTTCAAATATACTATCCATTTGTGTTTGCCGACTACGAAATGCTTCACGTACTTTGCGGATATAAAATGGAGTATCAGCTTTAATACCTGAATAGCCCACAACCAGTGGTAAAGGTTTAATGTTTAAAGGTTCAATTATTTTTCCTCCGGTAACAAAATAAGTAGTCTTCCCAAATGTGGCAATAGCAATATCAAATCCCGAGCCCACTCCTTGAATTGCAATATTTACATGATAACTTAAATCAAATATTTGGCGATCTGTCAAATTAATGTTAAATACTAAACTCAAAGCTTTAAAAGTTGCAACCGTCACAGCTGAAGAAGAACCCAGTCCCACCCGATGCGAAAAATCTCCATTTGTGCTGATTTTTACAAACTGATTGATTTTAAACTGTTTTTTAAAATATGCTATTGCTTCCAACACAAACCGACTTTCTTTCACCTGCGGCGCGATAATTTCATCCTCATTTTTATCAATAATTTCCGCCTCAACATAAAGTCGTTTATCAACCGCAGTAACTAAACAGGGATGATTATAAACCACTGCATGTTCACCCATCAACATCAACTTTCCCGGCGCTGAAACTTTAATTTTCATAATTTAAAGACAGTTTCGTCAAGACTGTCTCGTTAAGACAGTCTTCAATAAGAGATATATTATTCTTCCCTTTTCAATCCTTCTTCCGACTGTTTGAATTTATAATACTGTAATTTGTTGCACTGGCAATATTTTTCTAATTTACTTTTATCTTGTGCAAAAGATAATATAAACCCTGACCCTGCCTTAAAACCTCCAGCTCCAGTAATCTTACCAACGCCAAATTGACGCATTTTTTCAAGTAATTTTATCGTATTTTTTGATACTACTCCAAGTTTTGCTAACAGCATTTGATTTTCATTAATACATTCTTGAAATACTAGCGTATCTTTTTTTATTATGCTTACTGTCATTTTTCTCGTGACTTTTTCAATTTGATTTAGTAAATCTTCAACTCTTTCCGGCTCTTTATTATACAATGCTCCAACTCTTACTACTATTTCTCCGGTATTTTCTTGTGGTTTTCCCGTATCGATTAAATATAAATTATCTTCAATCGCTTTTGGTATTGTTATATTTAACCGTGAGATATTTTTTAAAAACTCAAATTCTTTCCGATAATAAATTAGTCCTCCATAACAAACGGTACTTGGATCAACGCCGGATGGATTTTTATGAAAATGTTTTTCGCATTGGTATGCAAGTTGATTTATTATGTCTAATGAGAATTGTTTTTTTGTATAAAAATATGATGTTGCAGCTACTCCAGCAACACAAAAAGCTGCTGATGATCCCAAACCCCGACCAATTGGAATTTCTGAAGCAATATTATAGTCAAAATACTTATTCTCAAACTTTATTTTTTCTTTAATTAGGTATCTTTTTACTACATTAATTAGTAACTGAATATTATTTTCTTTTTTTTGCATCGCCACTTCCCAGATAGAAAATCTTAAGCGCATATTAATTGCAGAAACCAATGCTGGTTTACCAAAAACTACTGCATGTTCTCCAGATATTATTACTTTTGCCGGAGCTGAATATGTTATTTTTTTCATATCTAGAATATTGTCATTCTGGCAAGCGAACGTTAGTGAGCGCGTCCAGAATCGATCTGATTGATAGGTTTAAATTTTAATCCGTAAGCTATCACATCTTCTACCGCTGTTTCCTGTGTTTTTCGCAGAACTGTTCTAACTAATTGACCAACTTTTAGTTCATTTTTTTCATAATCAACCAACTGCCCCATCATCTTTTGATTATTCTCTAACTCAACCAAAACAACGGGATATGGAGCATATTTTTTAAAATCACTTGGCGGGACATAGACAATTGTCCAACTGGTAATTTTACCAATCTTATTTATAACTTTTTTAATCTTTTTTTGTCTCCGCCAAATCTTAACTGGTGATATCATATCTTTTTTATTTATTAATTTATATTTTTTTATCTCACCCTCTTAATATCGTAATAACCGCTGTTCCCCCTGACCCCCCAACATTATGTGTTAATCCGATTTCCGCGCTTTTTACTTGCCGCGTACTCGCTTGGTTCGTTAACTGCAAAAAAATCTCACCTATTTGTTTTACTCCAGTTGCTCCAACTGGATGGCCGGCTGCTTTTAAGCCTCCGGATGTGTTTACAACCAATTTTTTTGACTTGCCATGCATTGTGACCAATTCTTTGGCCATTTTCCCACCGCTACCTTTTTTCCAAAATCCTAAATCTTCCATCGCTAATATTTCTGCAATTGTAAAACAATCGTGAAGTTCAGCGACATCAACTTGATCCGGTTTAATTCTAGCCTGCAGATAGGCTTTTTGCGTTGCAATCCGCACGGACTTTAAACCAAGTAAATCCTTTCGGTTTTTTAAAGATATTACATCAGTTGCCACTTCAGAAGATAATATTTCTACTTTGTGTTTTGTTTTTTTTGAGTCATTAGTCACCAACAAAGCAGCGGCTCCATCGGAAATTGGCGAACAATCAAGTACTTTTAAGGGATGTGCTACGTATGCGCTTTTTAATATTTGTTCAATAGTAATTTTATTTTTAAAATGCGCTTTTTCGTTTAAACTTCCATGGTAATGATTTTTAAATGCAATATGAGCTAGATGTTCTTCGGTATAATGATATCTCTCACAATACGCCTGAGCCATTAAAGCATACAAGCCAGGAAAAGTTAGCCCGGCGTTTTGTTCTTCTTCTGATGCTGCTGCAGCCAAAGCATCGGTTGTTTCCTCTGGAGAATAGTCAGTCATTTTTTCTGCTCCGATTACCAAAACGGTTTTATTAGAATATGCATCTAAATATTGTTTTGCTAAATGAAATGCCATTCCCCCAGACGCACACGCTGCTTCAACACGAAATATTGAAACGTTTGTATGAAATATTTCTGATAATTTTGCACTGCTATGTAGATTGTTTTCCAAAACTCCAGACAACATATTCCCAAAAAATATCGCATCTATCTGTTTCATTTCAATATAGTTTTCTTTTAATACTCCCTCTACTGATTCTTTAACCAAATCGAAAAGTGATTTTTTCCAAAGTTCACCAAATTGCGTTGAGTAATAACCAATTATTGACGACATTTTTTTGACTAATAAATTATATTTTTGATTTTTTAACTTTGATTTTTGATATTTTTATATAATCCCCATAAATTTTAAATAAGTTGGATAGTCAATTTGGGTTTTATTATTTATAATTGATTGAAATTTTTGTCGATGGTTTATCAGGTTTTTTGTGACTTTAAAAACAAACCCGTCTGACCCTGCGCCGGATCCATAAGAAACAAAAAATATTAAATCGTTTGGTTTTGCATATTCCAAAACTGCAACCAACCCCATTAAAGCTGATGAGGTATATGAGTTCCCAAGCTTTCCAACGACCAATGATTTTTCAATTTGTTTTTGTGAAAAACCAAGACTGGTTGCCACTGCGCGTGGAAATTTTCCATTTGGCATATGAAACACCGCATGTGCAAAATTTTCCGGTTTTAATTTAGTTTTTAATAAAAGATTTTTTGCCGCATTTTGGACATGATAAAAATATGAAGGTTTTCCAGTAAAACGGCCACTATGAGAAGGATAGCGGATTCCTTCTCTTCGCCAAAAATCAGGAGTGTCTGATGAAAAAGAAACTTGATCAATAATTTCAAGAATTACATTTGATTTTCCAATTAAAAAAGCAGTTGCACCTGATCCGGCTGTATACTCCAACGCATCATGTGGTCTTCCGGTTGATTTATCAGCGCTACATACTAATCCATAATTAATCATGTTTGATTTAACAAGTCCAATTGTGGAAATTATTGCGCCTGTTGCTGCTTTGCAGGCAAACTGAGTATCATAAGCTAAGTAATCTTTTTTTACGCCTAAGAATTCTCCTAAAATTGTTGAAGATGGATTAACTGCATAAGGTGGTGTTTCGCTCCCAAAAAAAATTGAACCGATCTTTGTTTTGTCAATTCTATCATCTAATGCCATTGCTGCTGCTTCATATGCCATTGTTAAAGAATCTTCATCTATTCCCGCAACCGCTTTCTCCTCAATCATTAACGATGATTTAATATCCTTAGGATTTTTTCCCCAAACATTCGCAATATTGTCAATTAATATTCGGTATTTTGGAACATAAAATCCGTATGAAATAATTCCAACCATATTAAATTGACCTAATTAACGTAATTTCTAATTGACCTAATCAAACTCCAATAACCAATAATCCAAGTATCCTAAACAGAATTTTTTTTCTTGATATTTGGTCATTGATAATTATTTAGGTTAATTAGAATAATTAGAAATTATAAATTTTCTCAACGCCCTAACTTTTCATGCACTTTTGCCAACGATCCTTCTGCCAAAGATGCTAAAAGTGATAATTCTCCAGCCAAAATTGCTCCCACCAACACCTCAACCAGTTGTTCAATTTTATTAACACCAATAATTTCCCGAGCTTCTGTTTGTGTTCTTAATTTCGTTCCCCCACCAACCATTCCCAACATTAATGCTGGTAAATAAACTGAAAAATAAAGATCGTTATTTCCCAAAACTTTTGTCGAAGTAATACCCATACTTCCCTCAACTACATGTGCTAAATCTTGGCCTGTGGCTACATAAAAAGCTGCGATAATATTTGCAAAGTGGGCATTAAAACCCATTGAACCACTCATCGCCGATCCAATCATACATTTTGCAAGCCATACGTCAAAGATTTTTCGCGAGGTTGTTTTTAATATTTCATTTATTATTTTTTCTTTAATTATTATCTCTCCCCATCCTTGAAAACCCCGACCACTGATAAAATTCAACCAGCTTGGTTTTTTATCAATATCATAATTTCCGGCAATTGTTAAACATTTTGTTTTAGTTTCTAAAGCTACATAATCTGCAAATTTCTGCGTAGCAATAGTTGCCATATTCATCCCCATTGCCTGATCAGTATTAAAATATAATCTAACGTAAATGTAGTTTCCAACATTTTTTGTTTCAAGTTTTATAAATTTTAAGTGTGAAGATGTTTGTTCAATAACTTTTGCAATTTTTTTCTCATTAGTTTGTAGCCAAGTTTCAAACTTATCCGCTTCTTTAAGAGAGTTAACATAGAAAACCGGTCCACGCGTAGTACCTATTCGGTTTAAACTTACATTCACACCACCAGATAAACTAATTACTTTGCATCCGCGATTAACCGACGCCACCAAAGCGCCTTCCGTTGTTGCCAGTGGAACATAATAATCACCGTTGATATGATCACCATTTATTCTTAATGGACCAGCTATTCCCAGAGGAATTACCACAGCTCCAATTAAATTTTCACAATAGATATTGCCTTCATCATCTCGTTGCGCAATAATAATGTTACCAATATTTTTACCTAGTTTTTTTGCCACAAAATCTGCATCAATACGCATACCTTATTAGTCGCACATCAAAGTAAAATCATTTATAATATTTTATCTATGGATAATAATCGTCGGTGTGTTTTATTAATGCGTATTCCTTTTAATAACGAAAAGAATGAGAGCGCCACTGACAATTTCTTTTCTCAAGTGGTTGAGATATTAAAAGGAAAAAAATATCTTATTTCCGCGGAAATTGCCATTTACAACAAATATATTTGGTTTTTTCTCTCCTGTCCCGCGATTATTAAAGACACGATTAAAGGCCAATGGTATGCGCAATATCCTGAAGCAGAAATTGAAGAAGTTGGCGATTATCTTACAAAATTACTAACTAGATATAACGCCCGTCACGTAATGGGATATGAAATGTATTTGGATAAGAACGAATTTATTCCTTTTAAAACCTATAAAACTCTTGAAAAAAATCCGCTTGTTTCTTTTTCCGGTATTGCGAACTCATTCACTACTGATGATATTGGGATTATCCAACTTATACTACAGCCACAAGAAAAAGATAATTTATGGAATAAAATGATCAAAAGTCGCAGAGAGCGTTCTCGCAACCAATCAATTAGTTCCTATCCATCTGATAAGGTTCCCGAATATTTATTATTAGAACAAGAAAAAGATAATCGAGCATACTTCAAGACTTCAATTCGTTTTATTGCCTTTGGCAAGGATATAAGTCGCGTAAATCTTAATCTATCTATAATGACAGCGCTATATAAAAAAATTTTGGAACAACCAGGTCTTCAATCATTAAAAGAAAGTCGTCTTCACTCAGATAATAATTTTACCAAAGCCATTGTTAAACGAGAGTTGGGACACAAAATCATTCGTTTGGGAACTGATGAAATTGCTACAATTTTTCATCTTCCATATCAAAAAGAGGAAATTTCACAAATCGTGCAAATTCGAAGCAAGCGCGCTCCCCCGCCACAAAATCTACCAACCAGTGGGAACTTATCTTTATTCGGAAATACTAACTATCAAAATCAGAAAAATGCTTTTGGGATAAAAACTGCAGATCGTCGTCGACATCTTTATGTGATTGGAAAAACCGGCATGGGTAAGTCAAAAATGCTTGAACTATTGATGAAGGCGGACATTGAACAAGAACGAGGAATAATACTGCTTGATCCTCATGGCGATCTTGCCCGGGAAGTTATTAATTATATTCCGGAAAATCGAATTAAAGACACGATTTATTTTGATCCTGCTGACATTGACTACCCAATTGGTTTTAATCCAATGGAAGGAGTTGGGGCATATGAATTTAAACAAAACATTGTGGCGGGTTTTATCTCGATTTTTAAGAAAATGTTTGGTTTAAACTGGAACCAGCGTTTTGAACATGTTCTTCGTTATACAACTTTAGCTTTGTTGGAATATCCAAATGCTAGTATTCTTGGAATTCCACGTATGCTGACTGATAATATTTTTCGTCAGGAAGTAATTTCTTTTATCACTGATCCTTTAGTAAAAAAATTCTGGGCAACGGAATTTGCTTCATGGAACGATCAATTTGCCAATGAAGCCATTGTTCCAATCATCAATAAAATCGGTCAATTTGTTGCCAATCCTTTAATCCGTCATATTGTGGGACAGGCAAAATCAGGCTTTTCTTTGGAAGATGTCATGAATAAAGAAAAAATATTAATCATTAATCTTTCCATGGGAAAGCTTGGTGAAGAAAACGCTGCTCTTTTAGGTTCAATGTTTGTGACAAAAATCTGGCAAGCAGCTCTTTCTCGAACAAAGATGCTGGAAGAGGAAAGAAAAGATACTTTTATGTATGTGGATGAATTTCAGAATTTTGCAACTTTGACTTTCGGAAATATACTATCTGAAGCACGAAAATATCGTCTTAATCTTACGGTCGCACATCAGTTTATGCAGCAACTACCTTCTGAAGTTAGGGCCACGGTTTTTGGAAATGTGGGAAATTTAATCAGTTTCCGTGTCGGAGGTGATGATGCTCAAATTCTTGTTAAGGAGTTTGAACCGGTTTTTAATGTTAATGATTTTTTAAATCTTGACAGTCGTAATTTTTTAATCAAGATGTCAATTGATGGTCAAACAGTAAAGCCGTTTTCTGCACAGACTTTAAATCTGGAAAAAGCGTCGCAAAATCAAATAGATCTGGTGATTAATTCTTCGCGAAAACTATACGCTAAAACCCGCAAAGAAGTTGAAGCAGAAATGTTGATGTGGGAAAAGGGTGAAGTTTATAGCAACAAACCCGTTGCCTTGATTAAGGAAGAAATGTTCCCCGAACCGATTATTTAATAAGATGGATATTCTTATACGACTCAATTAATTCTTTTACTTCTTTTTCGTAGTCTTCTTTGGAATACTGCTTGTTCAAAATAAAATACGATTTTTTTGCTAAACCAAAACATCCAAATAAATGATCACTGTTTGCGCAATAATCGCAAAACAAACTCTCAAACATATATCCACAACCTGTCATAAACGAACAATTGTTAAGTTTATTACAATCGACACATTCATAACAATTTTCTGATGAAAAAGTTTGTGTTAAGTCAAAACAATTTTTATTACGATGGCTATCATAAATATAGGCACAATCTTCCGATCTTGCAGCGTCAAAACATAAATACATATTTTTACTATAATGCACATGATTTCCGTAATCACTATTTTCCGCGTTAGAAACGATCGTGCTTGTTGCTGGAAAACGCAGTTTTAATTTTTGTATTTCCATCAAATTAATTGCGGGTAGGTTTTTGAAAAGTTTATGTATTTTTGCTTCGTATTCTTCTTTTGAATATTGTTTATTATAAATACAATATTCTTTATGATTTAAATAAACACATCCAAATAGATTGTGAGAGTCGTTGCAATCATAACAAAAATGTGAGTCATAAGTTCGCGCACAATAATTTAAATAACTACTATTATTACATTTAAAAATGTCTATACCTTCATAACAAAGTTCCGACTCAACTACATAATCTCCATCACAACAATCTACAGCCGCATAAGAATCAAATAGATAAATAATATCATTTGAATATGACGTATCAAAACAATAATAAGCGTTTTGACAATGAGCTAAAAAATCACCCAACTCCGAATTGATACATTCACGAACATAAGGAGGAGAATGAGGTGTCAGGTTTTTTAATTTCTTATAATCTTCGATAAATTTTGTAAATTGCATATACAGTTATGTAAGAATTACCGGGTTTTTCTCAAACCAAGCCAAGTAACAGGTTTTACAAAGGATCTTGCGGGTTTCTTTTTGAGGGTCATACGTTACCACCATGTTTTTTTTACATTCTTGACAGGTGGTTCGATAAAGAGCTCTTTCTCCCCGGTCATTTAATCGTCTTGCTTGACGGCAGCCTGGGCAATTAGTTGGTAATGGCAAATTCATTTTAGATAAAAACTCCTGTTCTTGTTTAATCACCCAGAATTCTTTTTGACATTTACCACAAGTTTTTTTGATATTTTCCATATAAGTTAGTTTAGCACATTTTTTATCATAAAAATAACTTCAACTCTTTAATTCTTTTAAAATGTTTTGTGTTTCTCGTTGCTAAAATTAGATTATTAACAATTGCTGTTGCGGCAATTAGAAGATCAAAATCTGCTAAGGATTCTCTTTTGTTTTCTAAATCAATTTTAACATCGAGATATTTTTCCGCTATTTTTTTATCTATTGGAGCAATTATGATACGAAATTTTTCAAGAAATTCCTCAAAAAACCTTTTTTTATTATTTATCTTTGTTTTTTTAAAACCATAAACAACTTCTATCCATGAGATAATGCTTATAAAAAATTCTTTATTATTCTCTTTTTTAAAAAAATTAACTGCGTAGTCTTGATTATTAAGAAAATCTATTATTATGTCAGAGTCGACTAAAATATCCATATTCCCTAAGTTAGTAGTTTAAAATTTTTACGAAACTTTTTCATTTGTTTTTTCAGATTTTTTGCCTCCACATCATTAAGAATACCCGCAAACTTTTTTATTCTGTCTTTACTGATATTCTCTTTTTCTTCTCTATATATTAAAACTTTAGCAACAATTGACTTTCCTTTTTTTAATAAAAAAGTGTCTTTATTATATATCACCCTATTGATGTAATCCGAAATATTATTTCTGAACTCAGAAATATTGACAATATTATTCATATGTTCCTAATATAGCACAAAATGACATTTTGTCAATATGTACATTTTTCGTTTAACAAATCTTGAATAAGTTGCTTCAACTTAAAAACCATGAAGTATTACGTAATACTTCATGGTTTTTCCATATAGAAGAAACTCCAAAAAGAAAAAAGACTCACAATCGCGGAGTTGAAAAAAATAATCTAATATATATCTTATATAAACGGAATCCTAAACAACTTCATGTTATATAGTAACAACGAATACGGAATAAACCAGCAAAGATATAAAAGTATTAGATAAATTGTACGATAAAAATTCAAGCGACCGGAAAAACGCACAGATAAATACATTAAAATTATTTTCCAACATAATAAACTAATGGAGAATGCAATAAATAGAATACTAAAAGACTTCCCTAAAATAGACAATGTTCTTGGTGGCGGTAAAACATAATATAAACCGGAACTGGTGATGAACCAAATTAAAGTTGGAAATAAACTGTAACTAAACGTCATTACAAATGATTGCCAGTTGACTTTACTTTTTAATATCTTTGCACCATAATAAAAAAAGCATGTTGAAATAATAAAATTAATAACAAAGACTAGATAGATGATAAACGGTGAATAATATAATACGCGTAATTTATTACTGACCGTAAAATATATTAATATTGAAAAAAGAATGATTATCGCTTGCAACCAATCATTTTCCAAACTTATTTTTCGAATGGTTTTGTAGGGCAGAAAAATTAGAAAAATAAATCGTCGGACAACTATAAGTAAGCTCGTAAAAAAACTAATTATATATTGACTAAAATCCATATTGCAAAAATGATGCTAATTTCACCAATAACGGTCCAATTAAAATATAGATTAATACAACGACTAACATCGTTACTGGAATAATTACAATAAACGGCGCTTTTTTAAGAAAGCGAGTTGTTATTTTATAAAATAAATTGATTCGATTATTTCCCAACTGATTAGGCTGAAGGGAAAAAATTTCACTGTATTTATTTTGTATTCTGGTTGGAATTGTTTTCATAATTTATATAGCGATTTTTTATACTTAAAAGACAATGTCATTGCGAGGAAGCCGACGCATGTCGGCTGACGTGGCAATCCCTGCCTGCCGGCAGGCAGGTCGTTACCAATAAGACGTTCTGTAATAACGGGATTGCTTCACCCAGCTAAGCTGGGTTCGCAATGACAATCTATGTAATATCAAATGGTTTTAAACACATTAATAAATGCTTTTCTTGCCCGAAATATCAAACTTTCAGTTGCTTTAAACTTTAAAGCTAACTTTTGTGCAATGCTTTGAACTTTCTCCCCTTCTTGGTATTTTAGTCGTAAAACCAACTGATAATCATTTGGAAGATGAGAAAAAACCTTTGCGATTTTATTTTGTAACTCTTGTTTTTCAATTTCATCGTCAATCAAAACAGTTTTTAAACCCTCAACCACATAGCTCGGAAGCGCAGAAAAAAGTATCTTTTTAATTTTCTTTTTCCTAATCGAATCAATAATCTTATGTTTGGTTATTGAAAATAAAAATGTTTTTAAGGATGACTGGAAATGAAAATCACGTAGACTTTCAAAAAAATCAATAAATACATCTTGCGTTAATTCTTCACTAAGTTGAGGATCTTTTATCTGTCGATTGATAAAACGAAAGATTATCTGAGAATTATTTTGATAAAAATCATTGAGAGTTTTTTGATCGTGATTAATAATCCCTGCAACAATTTCCTTATCTTTGTTATAATCCATTGTATTGGTTTTTTGTAAATGATTTTACAATTTTCATTGTAATTAGTATATTATACTTTACCAACTTATGAAAAAAAATCAGCAACGCAACTTTTGGTTAGGTTTATCAACGGTTATTTTATTACTAATCCTTATTTTTGGTAATCGTATTATATTAAAATTTAAACCCGGATCTCCCTTTCTTTTTCATTTTGATAAAAAACAGGTAGTTAAAATCAAAATAATTAACGGTAGTAACACTACGACTTTACAGAACAAAAATAATCTATGGTATATTCTTAAAAAAGACACAGAATTTTTAGCCGATCAAGCAAGAATTGATCAAATTTTAGACACATTAAAGACACTTAAAAAAGAGGATATTATTTCCAATAATAAAGAAAAACAGTTTGAATTTGGAATTAACAATACTTCCATAGATCTTAGTACTAAAGATAAAAGTTGGAAACTTTATCTTGGTAAAAACTATAGCTCATCACAACTATATGTCAAAACCAATGATAGTGAAGATGTTTTTCTTGCTAGTAATTTATCAAGTATTTTATACCCGGAAGACTATCGCGACCTCAATCTTCATTTAATTAATGATGAAAATAAAGTAACACAAATCGAACTTGATGATAATATTACTAAATTGGTTTTATTAAAAAAGAAAGATAAATGGTTTATTGGAGAGAAAGAAGCGAAAAAAGATCGAGTGGATTTTTTAATCAATGATCTCAAAACTCTCTCTGCTAATGACATAATTAAAGAAAAACAACAGTTTCCAGAATTTTCTGATTTTACTATAACTTTAAAAGCAAATAAACAAAATATTTTAAAGACTTTTTATAAAGATGAAACTAATTTATGGGTAGTAGTGAGTGATCGTGATATCACTTATGTTATTAGCTCTGCGTATCTAAATGGTCTGAAAAAAACCGAAAAAGACCTTGTAGAATAAATAATTAATATCCTTAACTTTTTACGGGCGCATCACTGATGCGCCCCTACATTTATTTTTATTCCTAATTCTTAATTCATCATTCATAATTCATTTTTCTTTACTCCACATTCATTTTATATATTAAATTTCCCTTGAGAATATAAGCATCATTTTGAAAAACAACAAAGTCTGTAGCAGTCTTTAATATGGGAGCTCCAATCTGTCTTTCATAAGTTCCATTTTTCCCCAAAACATAAATTACACCGTTTTTTTTATCCCATCCATATATTTTTTGCAAATTAATATCCGTATAAATCTTTTCTAATTTTACGTTACTGTCTGGATAACTTGTTTTAAATTCCTCTCTCACTCCTGACTTATATTTAACAATAAAGTCAGGAAAACCAATGTATACTGCAGAGTCAATCATGAGATTAAGAGCGTCTTTCAAATCAGTAGCCTCACCAGTGCCGAAATAAGAGTTTTTATCTGAATACCCACCTTCTGCTACTAAATATTTATATATTTCATCTTTTTCTGAATCTAATAAATATATATTACCGTTATAAACTGACAAACCTTTAATACTCCCCCAGTCTTTATCTTTTTCAATTACTTTTTTAAAACTATCTTCGTTGCTGCTTTTATAAACCCCTGATGTTGGACTGAATAAAAACATATTTTCGTCATATAAAAATATTTGACTAATTGAACTCACAGATTCTGTACTAAACTTTTCTATCTTTTTTTTAGTCAATGATAAACGATAGACTTTACTATTTTTCTGATCATATAATAATGCTGTTTCCTTATCTAAAACCATTTTTTTTGCCTGAGCTGATTCCTCTTCAAGTTTTAGATCATAAAATTCTTCTGTTGTTTTTTCTTCTTTTTTCATGATTTTTTCTTCAGTATTTTTAATTTTATTTTGAATGTTAATAATTGATTGTTGATAATTTTTGGGCAAATTTGATAAAACTACCGTTTCTTTCTTTGCTTCATCAAGTAGTTGTTGTGCTTTTGGCAGATCAAGAAAAGCTGCCTCTTCTGCTGCGGTTAATTTGTCACTTACATTTTTTTCAACTGAAATAATTATCTTCTTATTATTTTCGTCTGCTCGCCTTTTTACTCCAAGTCCCACACTCCAAAAAAATACTAAAAATAAGATTGCCAATATCGCGAAAGTAATTGTTTTTTTAGGTGTTTTTATCAACTGTAATAAGGAATTAATTTTCTGACCAATACTAATATTTGGATTATTAACTAGTTGTGAAGATTCTCTCTTTTCAAATTGAGGTTTTTCTAGTTCAGTTGTGGTAATAATCTCATTGACTTTTTTTTCTACGTCAATAATTAATGTAATAACTCCTTTTAATGGTTCTTTCTCATCATTAAGTTTTAATTCTGATAATAAAACACCGGTATTTTTTTCAACTGCCAACCGTGCAATCTGCGCTAAGGTTATTTTATTAAAAAGAGTTTTGTTAGTAATTATTAAACGATCGTGGTTTTCCAAATAACCAGATGCACTATTATCTCCGGATATTAGCTCGTCGCATATTTTACCACGACGTAAGATAACAACCCCATCACCATTTGTTTTCAACCAAAGTAAACCGTCTTGTACATATCCACAAACTAAAGTAAAACCTAACGGTAAATTATTTATCTTAATTAATTCAGTTAAAATCCCGTCTAAATCAGTCAGTTTATTAATTTGTCTTTGATCAAGTTCACGATTAAAGTTATTAATGATTTTTTCTCCATTTTCAGTTGTAAACTCATCAAGTATGAGAATAAAAAAATATTTATCATTGGTTGACTTACCAATAAAAGTACCAACTATTTCCTTACTAACAAACTCGGAAAACTGTAGTTGTAAGTCCATATATTATGTATGATCATCAAATTGTTTTATCTCTATCGTCATTCTGGTCAGCACTGAAAAATACAAAAGCATTTTTTCAGTGTAAACGAATCAAGAGCGTTCACCCCAAAAACTTCTAAAAAGTTTTTAGAGCATCCAGAATCTAACGATGATTCTGGAGTCATCCGACGTAAAGTCGGATTCCCCAGAATGATAAATCATTCTTTAATTATATAGAATCTTATTATTATAAGAACAATGAATAGATTAATAATCCAACTCCTAATCCAACTTGCCCCAATGAAACTAAAATTATTAAGGGCTTTTTTTGTGTGTCAACAGTTTTCGTCATAATATCAGCCTGTTTTGCAAGTACGATGGAAAATAACAAATATATAATTGAAAAAACAACTGCAAACGCCTTAATAAATAAATTAAGTAATTCTTTGTTATTAAAGAAACTGTTAAGATCCATTTTTTTTCACATAAATTAAATTATTAATTATGCGTGAAACTTCGGCAGGTTTAGGAACATTAAAAAATTCTACATTTACTT
>Ga0210046_1001703_pt1 | contig 16568 bp, 14 predicted proteins | sample CryGeyCG2114_250_FD_185461 | JGI IMG/M metagenome (GOLD analysis project Ga0210046, IMG submission 185461) | Groundwater microbial communities from aquifer - Crystal Geyser CG18_big_fil_WC_8/21/14_2.50 (SPAdes) (version 2) | ecosystem: Environmental > Aquatic > Deep subsurface > Groundwater ... | reverse complement strand
TGTAAATTAAATATTATCCCGAGAAACTCTTGAGAAATATATAAGCGATAATACATTAGGAGCATCATAAGTTGATCTTCTAACAATAGTTCCTTTTTGCGACCTCCTCCTACTTTTCTTTCTCTTTGGGTTTTATTTAGCCTTTTTAATTCTGCTTTTTCATAAAGAGGTAATAGTTCATTAGATAATTCATTAAATTTTTCTATACTTAAACCTGTCATGGCTCTGAATGTGCGTGGATGTCGTTGAAATCTTTGGCTTTTTGTTCGCATGAGGAAGCTCATATATTGATTAATGTGTCATCTAAAATTAATAAATTATTTCCATTTTAAATAGTACTTATTTTGCAGATACTCTAGTTATTAAAATCGCAGATTGACGGACTTACATATCAATCTGCGCTAATTAATAATTTTAGATTTGGCTATTTAGGATAAATTAATAGTGGGTCAATTCATAATATTAGTTGAAAAAAATACTATAAATTATATAAATAATCACTCCAACGAATGATAAAATAATGGACCCAACAAATACCATAAATGGCATATCAGACCAATTTATTTTGTTTTGAGATAAACTTGACATATTATTTGCCTTATATTTTTATTATATAAATATGAAATCAATAAGTTTCTATTGATTGAAAACCATACTACTATAAAAATATTGGAGGACTTCTTGGATTTGAATGCGAATAATAATTTGCAAACTCATTTATTGGTTGTGTAGTAATTGGGAAAACAAATAAATATGATATTGTGCTACTATCTGCGTAAAGAAGAAAATAGTTTATACTATAATTCTGTAATTCTCTTTCGCCGGGAAGTAATCTTTCAAAATTTCTGTCAATTAAATTGGGTGAAATAATAAATTCTATGCTTGATAGAATTGTGGCATTATTTGGATAATTGAAATCTAAAGAATTTTTTGCTTCGTTAAATTTTAAATATAGAGGCAGAAATATTATCGTAAATGTTAAATAAATAAAAAATGCAAAGGAGATTACTCTTCTGTTTTGTTTGTTTAATAATTTTGTGAAAATCATGGAAATATTCTAAAAATTGTCATATCAAAATTATCATTAAAAAAATGAGAAAACAAAATGCTAAATCAAATATTTTGAAAAGAAGTGATTTAATAAGTTTTGAATTAAAACGGACAATTAGTACTATTACATTCTAAAAATTATTAATAATTGAAAAGCGAAAATGAGTTCAAAAAAAATATACCATTTATTAGCGTTTTATAAATTTGTAAATGTATCAAATCCAGAAAATGAAGTAAAAAAGCTAAATACATTTTGTAACGATATTGTCATGAAAGGCAGAATATATATTGGTGAAGAGGGAATAAATGCACAATGTTCAGTTAATAATGGACAAAAACAAGCCCTAATACTTTATTTGGAATCCAATACTTTCTTTAATAATATACCAGATATTGAAACAAAATCTACTCCAGTTTCGGAGCATCAATTTCCGAGAATGATTGTTAGATATAAAAAAGAAATAGTGGGGCTTGGAGAGATTTATAATGCCTCAGAAATTGAAGAATCTAAGTTCAAAATTAGTACAGATGAATTTAAAAAAATTATTGATGTAGGAAATATGGATGATTATTTAATTCTAGATATGCGTAATAATTATGAATATGAACTAGGTCATTTTAAAAATGCACAACCAGCTGGAACAATGACATTTAGGGAAACTGAAAAATACATTGCAAATTATAGAGAAAATGCTGGTGACAAAGAAGTGATTATGTATTGCACTGGTGGAATTAGATGCGAAAAATTAGCTGTATTGTTAAAAAATTCTGGAATGGAAAAAGTTAAGCAGCTTGATGGTGGTGTTATTAAATATACCAATCTCCATAATGATGGAAATTGGCTAGGCAATTTATACACCTTTGATGATAGAGTTTCTACATACATTGGCGATAACAAAACGCATACTGTAATTGGAAAATCTCATTATTCTGGTAAACCGGCGGAGGATATGTTTAATTGTAGATATGCAATTTGCAATCGACAAATAATAGCCAAGCCAAAGGAGTACAAAGAGCATTTTGGATTCTGCTCTGGAAAGTGTTTAGATGAAGCAGTTAATGATTTAAATATTCGTAATGTTGATTTTGATGGTTTTGATTACAATGAATTGCGCGATAAAGTAAAAAAGGGAATTGAGAGCAAGGATAATGTAATGCAACTAATTTCGGAACATTTGTCAGAAAAGCTCTCCAAAATTGATTTTAAGACGAAAACTTCTGTTCAATTGGAAAACTATTCCTAACTAAAAGAAATAGTTAAAATAGTGAAAACTTTTTAAGCATATTATAAACATGCTTAAAAAGAATTAAACTTATTTTTTCTCTTAATATTTTTGAGTCCATTTGTAAAGACAGTCATGGGAAAATTGTTTTTTGGAGTGAACTCATAAATAAAATAATGATATTAAATAGTTATTATCTTTATTTTAATAACGTGTTCATTTATAAATATTTAAAAGGAGAACAAATGAGAAAAATAAATGTATTTACCTTCCTCTTAATTCTAATTCCATTTATTATTACTAATACTTCTCATGGTCAAACAAATTACACTCGACTTAGTGGTTTTCAGAATAGTCCATATTTTGAAGAACAAATTCTAAGCCTTAACTATCCAAATGAAATTAAAATACATATTAACGCTCCTTCTCCTGAAATGTTCAATCCCGATAAACCAATTTCAATTGCATTGTTTGCGCTTCCAAACGGAAATACCACAGAGCAAACAATTGGTAAAATAATGGAACCTGGTGATGATTGGCATTTCGATATTCAACATATTGGAGCACAAACTAGGTTTTTACGAAATCATATATCCAAAAGTAATCTTGTAACAGTCTATCTTGAAAATGAGCAAAAAAGCTGGCCGACTTGGAAGGCAAAATATTCAAATCACGATGAAATTATTAAAGGACTTGTCGATTATATCCGAAGTATTTTTAACAAATATGAATCTACAGTTATTTTAACTGGGCATAGTGGTGGTGGAAGATTTTCATTTAGTTTTATGGATGCATATTCAGAAATTCCAACATTTGTAAAACGAATATCATTTTTGGATAGTAATTATGGATATGAGCACACATATGGCGATAAAATGATAAACTGGCTAAATTCCAGTTCGGATAACTTTTTATCCGTTATTGCATACAACGATAGCGTGGCTCTTTATAATGGTGCTCCAGTTGTTAGTGCAACTGGTGGTACTTGGTACAGAAGCCGAATGATGAAAAAATATATGTCATCATTTTATATTTTTACTGATTCAGAAGATTCCGAGTTTATTAAATACGAAGCATTAAATGGACGTATAAAAATAATATTAAAGAAAAATCCACAACAATTAATTTTACACACAGTTCAAGTTGAAAGAAATGGATTTATTCAAGGAATGGTTTCTGGAACTGAGCTTGAAGGAGTCGATTACAATTATTATGGAGAAAGAGCTTACTCACAATACATTCAAAAAAATATAAATGCTCCAAAACAATTAAAAATTCCTCCCCGTCCTTTAGATGCTATTACAGGTTCGCAGTTTATGAATAGTGTTTCAAATTTAAGTTTTGAAGATAGAGAAGCAAGAATTTATGATGAAATATCAAAAGGAAATATTCCAGATTTTTTACGCTCTTTAACCAAAATTGAAACTACTTTTAATGATGCAAACGGAGTAAATCATTCCGTTATTTATGAAGTAATGCCAGATTATCTTGCAATTGGCTCCAATGAAGATTTTTGCAGAATTCCAATGGGACCAATTACAGCACAAAAATTGGCGGATTTATTTGGTGCTGCAATGCCAACAAGTAAATTAGTGGATAATATTTATGTTAATTGCGTTACAAAATTAGCTCCACAATTTTATACACCCGTAGGAAATGAAAATGAACTTGTAGCAAAATTTGTTTTGCATAATAACGATATTGAGGAACAAAGAATTTCAAAAGGTGGAGAACTTGGGCAACTAACTGGTGGAATAAAAAAAGATGTAATTCTAAGCAATAAAATTGTAGATCCAACACGTACGCATCATGTTGTAATTTATGGTTGGCATCAGCTAAATGGTTTACCAATACAACCAATATACAATGGTCATATTGATACTTATGTTGATTACAGCCACGGAATTAGATTTATAAATTCCGAGCTATTGGTTGATTCTGTTGTGGTTAATTACAAAAATATTCTTACGGATGGAGTTTTATATAAAATATTAAGTAACGAAACTGGAGCAATGGAGCGTCCAAGTTATTTGAAAATTGATGGAATTCCAGAAACTCCAAAATCATTTGGAGTGATTACTAATGGAGGTGAAAGCCTCAAAATTTTGACGAATGAAGATGCAAAAGTTGAATCATACAAAATATTTTTAAGTAACGATGGAGTTAACTTCAACTCCCCAATTATGCTTTCTCCAGATAGCTTAATTATAAGTGGATTAAATGAAAATACAATTTATTATATACGAATTAAAGCAGTTAATCAAGCGGGGGAATCGCCTTATTCTGAAGTATTGGCTGGCATTCCATCTTCAAATACTAATTTTAATGTGCTAATTGTAAATGGATTTGATAGAGCTTCTGCAGGAAATACCTACAATTTTATCCGACAACATGCTTCATCTTTTGTAGCAAATCAGCAAATATTTAACTCCGCCACAAATGAGGCAGTTAAAGATGGAATTTTTAGTTTGAACAATTATCCAATAACAGATTATATTTTAGGTGAAGAAAGTACAGTTGATGAAACTTTTAGCACTTCTGAACAAAATATTATTTCTGCATACTTGCAAAATGGTGGGAATTTATTTGTTTCTGGTAGTGAAATTTCATGGGACCTTGATTATAAAGGAAGTTCCACTGATAAAAATTTCATTTGGAATTATCTTAAAATGCAATATGCTGCTGATGCTCCATTTAATGTTGCAGGAACATATTATGGTGTTCAATTAGTCGAAAATAATTTTATCCAAAATTTATCTCCTTTCAATTTTGATAACGGAACTCATGGAACAATTAATGTAAAATATCCTGATGTTGTTAAGCCTTTAAATAGTGCTACTGGATTCCTTAAATATTCAGCATTAGATACTCAAAGTGGTTTTGCGGGAATATTATTTAACGGACTATTTCCAAATGGTACGCTTATTGGAAAAGTTGTTATTCTCGGTTTTCCTTTTGAGACAATTTATCCAGAAAATACACGGAATGAATTGCTGTCTAAAATAATTGATTACTTCAATTCAACAGTTGATATTAATAATCAAGATGATAATATAATTACAGAATATAGGCTTGAACAGAACTATCCAAATCCTTTTAATCCAACAACCACAATAAAATATTCAATACCACCTAGCACAGAACATTATTCTGTGCAACATACTACATTGAAAATTTATGATATACTTGGAAGGGAAGTTGCAATTCTAGTCAACGAACTGCAACAATCAGGTAATTATCAAGTTATATTTGATGCTTCAAATCTTGCTTCTGGAATCTATTTTTATAAGTTAATCCATGGTATTTTTGTTGGTAGCAAAAAGATGATACTTCTCCAGTAAAATGTTAAAAATTCTTATTACAACAGTTTAAAAGGGTATTTTTTATTCCTTGAAAATCTAATCAACAATAACTAAATTAAAGACAAATATATTCTGTTTGAATTTCAATATTTTTAAAATAATAGTATTTAAAATGGGAGAAACAATGCCTCAATTCAAAATTATTTCTATTTCATTTTTGCTTGCAAGTTTGTTTTATTTTGGATGTTCAGACTCAGTAACTGTTCCAAAAGAGGATAATTCAGTTAACATTGAATTTCCCATTGGTAAAAAAGCTGTTTATGCTATTGGACTTTATGAAGGGGATTTGGTTGATTCATTGAAACCTTTAGGTGTAAATATTTTTACTCTTCAATTTAATTCCGTACTTACAAAATCAGATGGTTTAGAATATGTTGGAAATGTGGAACTATATTATTCTATACTTGATTCTACTTTTGGAACTGGTGCTGAGTTTAATTCTTCGGGAAGTATAACGGTTTCGGTTGATGATAAATGGGTTCTTTTTCAACACAGTGAAATAATTGAAAGTGGAAGTATTTTTATGAAACAAACATCAATATTAACAGATACGACATTAATTCCGACATTGTTAAATAATCAATTTCCAATTTTCCCTAAAAAAATAACTCCAAATACTTTTTATTCAGTTTATAGACCTGGTGATGATACATCATTGTTTATTGGTGTTCAAAGAGATTTAGATGTAATAGATTATGTTCAGTGGAATGATATTTATGGAAATACTAGTGGATTATATTATACAACTGAGCATGTTTTAAAATTTGGAAATGATATGCTACTTAATTTTAGAGGAATTATTGATAAAAATGGAGTTGTCACTTTATTAATAACTTTCGAAAATTCGGTTATATCAACTATTAATAATCCTGATGGTGGGGATACTGTAAATGTTCACCAAATAAACAGAAGAATAGTCGAATTTACAGAACCAGCAAATGTAAAAGAGTTATCATGGTACGCAGGTTATGTAATTGAAAATGGATTAGTTTATTTGGAAGAAAAATAAATTGACTATAACTCTCACAATGCTAAATATGTTTCTAATTTATCTAATGTTAATTAATTCTTAAACAAAAAAAATAATCGATATTATGTATAAATTAAATTGATAAAGTATCTATAAATTGGTAATTTTGAACTTATTTTATATAAAATCAAGGTGTTAAATGTCTAATAGTGATGGAAAGATAGTTCAAGTAATTGGGCCTGTAGTCGATATTGATTTCGAAGATGGTAACCTTCCAGAAATTTTTAATGCAATAAAAATTCCCCGTACAAATTTAGAGGGAAATGAAGAAGAATTAACAGTTGAAGTTCAACAGCATCTGGGTGAAAACCGTGTTAGAACAATTGCAATGGATACAACAGATGGACTTGTTCGTGGAATGATAGCTAAAAATACTGGCGCACCAATTTCAATTCCAGTTGGTCCTGGTACTTTAGGTCGCTTAATTTCAGTGCTTGGCGAAGGTATTGATGACTTAGGTAAAATTAAATCAGATATTTTCTATCCAATTCATAGGCACGCTCCAAAATTTGAAAACCTTATCACAAAACAAGAAATGTTTGAAACGGGAATTAAAGTAATTGACTTGCTAGAACCATACACAAAAGGTGGAAAAACTGGACTTTTTGGTGGTGCGGGTGTTGGTAAAACTGTTATTATTCAAGAACTAATCCACAATATTGCAAAACAACACGGCGGATATTCTGTTTTTTCTGGTGTTGGTGAAAGAACTCGTGAAGGTAACGATCTTTGGATGGAAATGAAAGAATCTGGTGTTTTGGATAAAACTGCGCTCGTTTTTGGCCAAATGAATGAACCTCCTGGTGCAAGATTAAGAGTTGCTTTAACTGGACTTACAATTGCTGAATATTTCCGTGATGTTGAAGAAAGAGATGTACTTTTATTTATAGATAACGTTTTCCGTTTTACACAAGCTGGTTCAGAAGTTAGTGCGTTACTTGGACGTATGCCTTCTGCTGTTGGTTATCAGCCAAACTTGGCTTCAGAAATGGGTGAAATGCAAGAGAGAATTACTTCTACGGATAAAGGTTCTATTACATCTGTGCAAGCTATTTATGTACCTGCTGATGACTTAACAGACCCCGCTCCTGCAACAACATTTGCTCACTTAGATGCAACTACTGTACTTAGCCGTCAAATTTCTGAATTAGGGATTTATCCTGCTGTTGATCCATTAGAATCAACTTCAAGAATACTTCAACCAGATATTGTTGGTCAGGAGCATTATGACGTTGCTGGTAAAGTTAAAGAAATTTTACAAGCTTATAATGATTTACAAGATATTATAAACATTATGGGTATGGATGAACTTTCTGAAGAAGACAAACGAGTTGTAGGTAGGGCAAGAAGAATTCAAAGATTTTTTAGTCAGCCTTTTCACGTTGCGGAACAATTTACTGGTGTAGCAGGAAAATATGTAAAATTAGAAGATACTATTAAAGGATTCAAAGAAATAATTGATGGTAAACATGATAATTTACCAGAATCTGCATTTATGTATGTTGGAACTATTGAAGAAGCAGTAGAAAAAGCTAAAGGTATGGAGCAAGATTAATTTTTTCCAAAATTCAATAGTTTATATTACTAAATATTCAATACTAATAATTCGAGAAATAAAACATAATGAAAGAATTAAATATAGAAATAGTAACTCCAGCAAAAGTAGCTTTTAGTGGAAAAGCAAAATCTATTACAATTCCTGGAACAAAAGGTAGTTTTCAAGTACTTTTCAATCATGCTCCAATAATTAGTTTATTTGAAGTTGGGTTTATTAAGATTGAAGATTTATTTGGAATTAAAACCAATTATGCTACAAGTGGTGGAACTGTTGAAGTTTTAAATAACAAAGTTATTGTCCTTGCAGAGTCTTTTGAAAGTAAAGAACAAATTGATGTAAGACGTGCCCAAGAGGCAAGAGATAGAGCTCAAAAGCGTATTAAAAAACAATCTAACGAAAATGAGATTGATTTAACCAGAGCTGAATACGCTCTTAAACGAGCAATCAATAGATTAAAATTAGCTAAATGATTTACCAAAAAGCGATTCAGAAATGAATCGCTTTTTTTTTGCAATATATTTGCTATTCTATTTTATAAAATATCCAGAAACTCGCCAGATATTATCTTTATCCAACATTGGAGTGACTGTTTCAATTGAATTGTTTTTGTTCTTAAATTCTGTTTTATATGAGATTATAACATATTTACCATCAGGAGCGCCAGGAAGTGCAGATTTGAATTTAGCGGAAATAAATTCTCGTTGAACAACAGTTCCAAGATTTGGCAAAAGTCCATTAAGAGTATTTATCCACTGCTCTTTGGTAATGGAATTTTTGAATAATTCAGCGGAATTATCCCAGCTTTCTTTATATTTGCCTTCGTCAACTAATTTTAGCCAAGATATAGCGGCAATTACTGCATCACTTTTTAAAGAATCCGTTTCATCAATTTTTTGTTGCGAGTAGGTTAAATTAAAAAATAACACTACACTAATAAATGTAAAAAGCATTTTTTTCATTTGTTTACCTTTAGTTAATTTTTGTTGTAACAATCATTATTGCTTGTTTATTTAAATCGGAAGTAAAAAAAAGATAAAGATCACCACCATCTTTTAGTTTAAATACTCTTCTAATTTCTTCTACTGATAATCTAAATCCACGACGAGCAACGTTGGCTTTTAAAATTCCATTAGTTTTTAGATATTTTTTTATTTCCTTTTCGTTATATATTAGCAAAGTTATTATTTTAAATCGCCTTCCTGGGAAACTACTTAATAATTTAGAATTAGTTAAGAAAGGGGAATTATTATTGATAAAACTTAAATTAAGATCTTTTGCTAAAAAATGGACTAAGTCAGATTTAATTATGGAACAATCAGGTTCATAAAAATATGATTTAATTTCGGATAAAATATTAACTTCTTTTTCAAATAAAACGTGACTGATAATTTGTTTATGTTCAGATTTGGAATTTAATAAAATAGCAAATGACTTAATTTTAGCATTAAATACATTTTTTTTTAGTATTAAAAGCACTTCTTTGCATTCACCATCAACAGAAATAACAAAAATTTCAGTTAAATTTGGAAATTTTCTTGCTGCTTCAGTAATATCATAAGCTGGAGCAACTTTTATCATAACATTCTTCGATTTTTGGAAGAAAAGAGGCATATTTTTAAAAACATTAGGGGTACAATATTTTAAATCAACTGAGCGGCGGTTTGCATCTCTTCGTGATGGGTCAATATAAATCCAATCAAATGAACTATCTTTTTTGTTTTTTAAGTATTCAATGCTATCAAAATTAACTATTTCGATATTTTTAATTTGCAACTGTTTTAAATTATGAGCAAAAATTTCAGTTAAAACTTCATTTATTTCGCAGTATGTTACTTTCAAAAAATTTGTTGAAAAAAATATATCATCAATTCCCAAACCACCAGTTAAATCAATTATTTTTTTGCCAAAAATAAGTGAGGTCTTAAATATTGCAGTTGCTTCACTTGATGCTTGCTCTAATGCTATTTTATCATATAATAGGTATTTATCAATTAAATGTGGGAGTTTAATTTTAGCTTTTTGGTAACAAGCAACTTGCTCCGAAATTGCTCTGTGTGGAATATTATTCTTATTTCTAAGTTTTAATGATAATTCCTTTGAAGGATTTTCCCTATTTTCTAGAAAAACATCAAATATTTCTGGATTTTTTAATTGCTCTAATTCTTCTTTCAACATAAAGAAATATAATAATAAAAATGATAGAAAAAATTATTTACTTTCTAATACTAAATTAATCAATTAATTAGTGTGTTTTTATCAAAATAATTTGGTAAGTAAAGCGTAGAACTTGATATTATTAAATAAATTAACTACTTTATTTGAAGTAAATATTTTGAGGTATTACATGAAAGATTTTGGTCTAAAAAAATTATACTATTCAATTAGTGAAGTTAGTAAATTAACTAATTTGGAACAGTATATTTTAAGATATTGGGAAACCGAATTTGAACAATTAACACCTTCAAAAAATCGAGCTGGAAATAGAATTTATACAAACAAAGACATTAAGTTAATTTTAGAAATTAAAATTCTTCTTCGAGATAAAAAATATACAATTGAGGGAGCAAAAAAAATACTTTCAGACGACGGTAAACAAATTCCTGATTTAGCACCAACTAAACCATTCAAAAGCGAAACTGTAAGTGCGCCACCAACCCATAGTAAAAAAGAATCAATAGAACTTGACCTTATGGAAATAAGGAATTTTTTGTTAAATTTAAAGTCTAAATTATAATTTACGGAACGTAGCGCAGCCCGGTAGCGTACACGACTGGGGGTCGTGTGGTCGCGGGTTCAAATCCCGCCGTTCCGACAAACTGCTTTTTTAACTTAAATTAACACAAAATGATTAAAAAAATTAAGTTTTCAACAGATAAACCAACCTGCAATTGTGGTGTATTTGGCATTGAAGGCAATGAAAATGATTTGCCATTAACTACATATTTTGGATTACATGCATTGCAACATCGGGGTCAAGAGGCTAGCGGAATTACAAAAGCTTTTATTGGGTCAGATGGGGAAACTGTTTTTCAAACTCACAAAGCATTTGGTTTGGTTTCAGATGTTTTCGTAAATAGTCCAGTTATGCAAGCAAATGATATGAATTATAAAATAACAATTGGTCATAATCGATATTCCACATTTGGATCTACAGATTCTAGAAGTAATATTCAACCATTTGTCGTAAATTATCGAGATGGAAATCTTGCCTTAGCACATAATGGAAATTTGACAAATGCGAAATATCTTCGTAAAAAATTAGAAAAAGATGGTGCAATTTTTCAAACTACAAGTGATTCTGAAGTTTTACTCCATCTTATTGCACGCTCAAAAAAGAAAGATCAAATTGATCAAATTAGAGATGCATTAGAAGAAATTGAAGGCGCGTTTAGTTTAATTATCATGACTGATAATAAGTTGATAGGAGCACGAGATATTCATGGAGTTAGACCTCTTTGTTTAGGCAAAAAAGGGGACTCATACATAATTACTTCAGAAACTTGTGCTTTAGATATAAATTGTGCAAAATATATAAGAGATATTGAACCCGGCGAAATTTTAGTTATCGATAAAACTGATGAGAATAATAAAAACCTACAATCATATAGTTTAGTTAAACAAGAGCATGCTAAGCATTGTATTTTTGAATATGTTTATTTTTCACGTCCAGATAGCAGAATATTTGGTGCATCAGTTGATAAAATTAGACGAAAATTAGGGAAAATATTAGCTCAAAATCATCCAGTTATTGATCCTGATGGTGATAAAGTAATTGTAATGAGCGTTCCAGATAGTTCAAATACAGCAGCAATTGGCTATCAAAATCAACTTGAAAAGGATGGTATATTATCCAAGTTAGAAATTGGCTTAATACGTAGTCATTATATTGGAAGGACTTTTATACTTCCAGCACAAAAGAAAAGAGAAATTGGTGTTAGAATCAAATTTAATACAGTTAAAGGTGTTATTGAAAATAGAACAATAGTAATTATTGATGATTCTATTGTAAGAGGAACAACATCTAAACAATTAGTTAATTTGATAAAAGAAGCCAACCCAAAATCAATTCATATAAGAATAACTTCACCACCAATTTATTTCCCTTGTTACTATGGAATGGATTTTCCATCAAAGGAAGAGTTAATTGCTAATAAATTTGGGAGCATTGAGGAAATAAGAGAATATCTTGGTGTTGATAGTTTAGAATATATGACGGAAAATGAGTTATTAGATTCAATGATTGACCATGCTCCAGAGGATTTTTGTACTGCTTGTTTCACTGGTAAATATCCAATTATAATTAAAGATTTTGAATTAAACAGTAAAAAGTAATATCAATAATAAAATTAAACAAAGCTATTTAACTACAAATGAAACAATAAGTTGTAATAATAGCATTAACTAAAATATAACAACTAATATGAAGTATAATAAAAAAGATATATTCACAATATCCAATTTTGTAAGCATTTTAAGAATGCTACTTGTTCTGCCTACTGCTTTTTTCCTATCTAAAATTAATGAGGTAGACTCTTATCGAATAATTGTGATTATGTTTTTTGCGGGAGCATATTTAACTGATTTGTTGGATGGATTTTTAGCAAGAAAATTTAATCAAATTACTGAATTTGGAAAGATTATTGACCCATTGGCTGACAAAGTCTTTGTTACAATAATTGTGTTTCAATTGTACTGGATGGATGCGATTCCTGAGTATTATTTTTGGATTATTGTTCTAAGAGATTTGGTAATTTTTATTGGAGGCATTTTTGTTTCTAATATTATTGGCAAAGTGCTCCCTTCAAATTTACTTGGTAAAATTACTGTTGCATCAATTGCTGTTTTTTTATTAGCAGTTGTTTCTGGCTTAGAAGAAACTACATGGATATATAGTTTTTTTAAAATTACAAGTATCTTTTTGAGTTTTGCATCTGTTATTGGATATGCAATTAGAGCTTATGAAAATATTAAATGGGTTAAAGAAAACGCATAATTTGTTATTAAATACAATTTAATAATTTGCGATTTAGAATTTCAAATAAAGACTAATAAACGGGTAAATAATGTTTAAAAATTTCAATTTAGATAAATTAAAAAATGGACTATCAAAAACAAAAAAGAGATTATTTGATGGTATTCAGGAAGCTATTAGTACAAAAGCAGTAATTGATGAGGACATTTTAGATGAGCTTGAAGAGATTTTAATTTCAAGTGATATTGGTGTTGATACGGCGATGAATGTTATTAAAAATACTCGTGCTGAATTATATTATGAATCCGATAGATCAAAATTAAATATTACTCAAATAATTAAGAATGAATTAGAATCCATTTTGCTAAAAGATGATAAAATTGCAAGTGACAAATCAAGTATTATTGATAAAAAACCACATGTTATTTTAGTAGTTGGAGTAAACGGAGCAGGCAAAACTACAACAATTGGAAAATTGGCTTATAATTATAAAAATGCTGGATTAAATGTGTTAATTGCTTCTGCAGATACATTTAGAGCCGCTGCAAATGAGCAATTGGAGATTTGGGCAAATAGAGCAGGTGTTAAAATAATTCAAAAAAGTACGGGAGCAGACCCTTCTTCGGTTGTTTTTGAAGCTTTGGAAAATGCTAAATTAAATAATGTTGATGTTGTATTAATAGATACCGCTGGACGTTTACATACAAAATCTAATTTAATGAAAGAATTAGAGAAAATTAGAAATGTAATTACAAAAGTAATTCCTCATGCTCCCAACGAAGTATTTTTAGTCGTTGATGGAAATTCTGGACAAAATGCTTTAGTTCAAGCAAATGAATTTTCGAAATCGACAAAATTGACTGGTTTAATTGTTACAAAATTAGATGGCACAGCAAAAGGAGGAGTTATTATTCAAATTTCAGCAGAACAGAAAATTCCTATAAAATATATTGGAGTTGGTGAGGGTATAGATGATTTGCAAGATTTTGATTCAAAGGAATTTATTGAAGCTCTGTTTAGCTAATTTTTTATTATAAAAACAACTTCAATAACTTATTTTAGTCAAAAACGTTGATTTAACCTTAATTATTTACTATTTTTTATAAGTCGTTATCATATAATAATTTGAGAGAATATGAAAATTGTTAAACCTAAGAAACTAAAAAAGGGGGATGTAATAGGAATTATCTCTCCAGCATCTTCTACAAGTGATTTTACTAGAATTGAAAAAGGCGTTAAATATTTAGAAAAACTTGGCTACCGTGTTGAGGTTGGAGAAAATGTTGGTAAAAATCATGGATATTTAGCTGGAACTGATGAAGAACGACTTGCTGATTTACACTCAATGTTTAAAAACAAAAACGTAAAAGCGATTATAAACGTTAGGGGTGGTTATGGTTCTGGAAGATTGCTTGATAAAATTGACTACTCAATTATTAAGCAAAATCCAAAAATATTTGTCGGTTATAGTGATATAACTGCCTTACAAATGGCTTTTCTAAATAAAACTGGATTAGTTACTTTTGCTGGGCCAATGCTTGCAGTTGATTTTTGGAAAGACGAAGTTAATGGTTTTACGGAGGAATTTTTCTGGAATATGGTTACTTCAAGTAAAAAAATTGGGAAAATTATCAATCCAGATAATGAAAATTTTTATACTTTAACCAAAGGAAGAGGAGAAGGAAATTTAGTAGGTGGTAACTTGGCATTACTTGTATCACTTTTAGGTACTTCTTTTGCCCCAAATTTTAAGAACTCTGTTATAATGCTTGAAGAAATCGGTGAAGAACCATATAGAATTGATAGAATGCTTTACCAGTTAAAATACGCCACAAATAATTTTAAAGAAGTAGAAGGAATTATTATTGGAAGATTTGTTGATTGTTACATTAAGGACAAAGAAAGTCCATCATTATCGTTGAACGATGTTATTTCTGATTATTTCGAAAAATTAAAAATTCCTGTATTCTATAATGTAAAGCATGGTCATATTGAGCAAAATTTAACAATTCCTTGGGGATTAAAAACTAAATTAAATACATCTCGTAATTTTATTGAAATTGTGGAATCTGCTGTAAGCTGATTTAAAATCAAGCTGGTTTCACAAACTAGGATTATTGGTAATTGACTATTAAAACTTACAAAAGAGTTTTTTTAATTAAAAAATGTAAAGTAAAAGCATTTTTGTAAGTTTAATAGAGTTTCTGCAAAATAATGAATCTGTCATTTCAAAATATTAAGTTTAATTGTATCTGTATAACCCGCATTAATAAGTGAAATAAAATAAACTCCCGAAGGTAAATCACCAGAAGAAAATTCAATGTTATAAATTCCGTCAGATTGAACTTCATTGACAAGAGTTTCAACAACTTGCCCTAAAATATTATACACTTTTATAGAAACATTTTGTGGATTTTCACTATAAGGAATTGCATAACTAATTTGTGTTGTTGAATTAAATGGATTTGGGAAATTTTGCTTTAATCCAAATAAATAAACTGGTTCTGGAGAAAGGTGAGTTGTATCTCCAATATCAATAATATCAAATTGATTATTATAAAAATATGGACTTAAATCTATTAATCTTTTCTTTGCATTTTGCAAAGAACTAAGTGAACTTGTTGTGTTATATCCTACCACAAAAGCTAAAACTATATCAATTGGTTCATTCTTTTTAAGCTGAAAAGGTCCAGTATTTAACATCATTCTTACATCATTAGGTACTGTGTTTATCCAACCTTGTGGAATAACTGGATCGCCGGAATAGGGGAATAATCCGTTTATATTGTTACAATCCTCATTAAATACTTCACCAAATTGCCAATCGCAAGCATTGATTATCTCTCCTATTTTTGATAATCCAAGCATATTGTTCCGATACTGTTCAACGCCATCAGGTTCAGATATTCCAATAGAGGACAAATAATAAGTTTTAAAAGATTTGGCATTTTGACTTTTTGCTCCTTTAATTTCTGAAGTTCCTTTAACAAATCCATTAACTTCAAATGCCGAGCTTAATGAAACATCTGATTCATCAAATATTCCATTATCGTTCAAATCATTAAAAGTAACATTTGGAATAAACGCAGCAGGTCCTTGTAAAATTGAGACTAACATTGTTGGAGCAGATTCGCCCCAAATTTTATCGGGTGAATTTTGATATGCAAAAGCGGCATTTAGTGTTGTATCACAACCGAGCAAATCGTCATTATAATCACCAATATCTGGGTCTGAAAAAGCTCCAAAATAAACAGAATCTAATAAATTACTAATAATACCAGTATTTTCAATTCTGTATCGGGCAAAAATAACATTTTTAAATACAGTCGTAAAAACTGTTTGCTGAATATCAATTCCTAGTGGATTACCTGTT
>Ga0210046_1001702_pt1 | contig 16587 bp, 13 predicted proteins | sample CryGeyCG2114_250_FD_185461 | JGI IMG/M metagenome (GOLD analysis project Ga0210046, IMG submission 185461) | Groundwater microbial communities from aquifer - Crystal Geyser CG18_big_fil_WC_8/21/14_2.50 (SPAdes) (version 2) | ecosystem: Environmental > Aquatic > Deep subsurface > Groundwater ... | reverse complement strand
TCGGCGGGCAGTTCCTGAACTCGGCCGAGGTGCGTGAGAATCTCGCCCGGATCGCGCCGGCCGAGCGCCGGCGTGTGCTTGATGCAATCGATGCCGAGGACATTGCCGGCGTGATCTTCCTTTCAGGGGACCGCCATCACTCGGTATTGCTGCGCATGGATCGTGACAGCGACTACCCACTGCATGATTGGACCGTGTCGCCGCTGACGGCCGGGCCAAGTCGACCGGTCGAGGGCGAGGATCAGTACCGGGTCGAGGGCAGCATGTTCAGCGAGCGTGCCTTTGGCGTTATTGCGGTTACTGGCCCGCGAATGCAGCGGGTCGCGACCCTGAGTTTGCGTGGCAGCGATGGCGAAATGCTCTGGAGCCACTCGATCCGGGCCGTCGACCTGACACCCTGAATCGGCTGATATAGTTAAGTCTCTGTCCAATCCGAATCGAGCAGCAAATAAACGTGCATCCCAACTCTTGCCGACTCCTCCTCCGCCTGTCCGTACTTTTGTGGTGCGTGGCATTGGTCCCTGCAACGGCGCTGGCCGCAGGCCTGACGCTGGAGCAGATTGCTCAGTTGCGTCAGGTCGGCAGCGTCGAGATCAGCCCTGACGGGCGCAACATTGCCTTTACCGTTTCGGTGCCGCGCGACTTGAGTCGAGATGCCGATGGTGCAGCCTGGAGCGAACTGCACGTCGCTGGAGCCGGCGGAGAGACGCGGCCGTTCATCGCAGGCCCGGTCAATGTCGGCAACATCGGCTGGAGCCCGGACGGACGCCGGATCGTATTCATCGACAAGCGCGGCGACGCGGCGACGCGGCGCCTGTATGCATTGCCGGTCGATGGTGGTGAGGCACGATCGATCGCCGTGCTTGCGAGTGACATCGAAGGCTGGTCGTTCAGCCCGGATGGCACTCAGGTGGCGCTGCTGGCATTCGAGCCGGAAGCCGAGAGCCTGGAAAAAGAGCGCCTGCAGGGCTTCAGTCAGACAGTCTACGAGGAAGGCTTGCGCTCGCGCCGGGTCTGGATCCTTGATCTCGAAGACCGAGATGCCGAGTCCAGGATGCTCGACATCGAAGGATCCGTGCAGGATGTAGTCTGGTCACCTGCCGGCGATCGGCTGGCGGTGCGGGTTACGCCGAACGAATTGGTCGACGACACGCTGGTGTTCGCGAAGATCCGGATTGTCGGACTCGACGGGCGTGAGATTGGCCGAATTGATACGCCCGGCAAGCTCGGGCCAATGGTCTGGAGCCCGCGCGGCGATCGGCTTGCCTTTATCGGCACCAACAGCGTCAATGACTCGCGCGAGGGTCGATTGATGGTCGCAAGTGCCAACGGCAGTGAGTACCGCGACCTGCTGCCGGGGCTCGAGGGCCATGTATGGCAGGTCGACTGGTCGGGTCGCGACCGCATCGTGTTTCTGAGCCACGAGGGCACTGCCGTGCGGTTGGCCACGATCCGCCCGGACGGCCGCGACCAACAGACCCTGGTTCAAGCCGGTCCCGTGTTTTCCGGCTTGAGCTCCAATGGCGACGGTTCAATCGCGCTGGCCGGCAGCACGCCGGCCCATCCGACCGAATTGTTCCGGCTGCAGCAGCGCGACCTGCAACGCCTGACCGATTCCAACCCCTGGTTGGCCGAAGTTGCGTTAGCACGACAAGAGCTGGTGCGCTATGCGGCTCGCGATGGCCTTGAAATCGAGGGCATTCTGGTCTGGCCGCTGGATTACCAACAAGACCAGCGCTACCCGCTGATCCTCAACGTGCACGGAGGCCCGGAGTCGCATTACCCGAACGGCTGGCTGACCAGCTATACCGCGCCGGCCCAGCATGCCGCGGCCGAGGGTTATTTCACGTTCTTCCAGAATTACCGAGGATCGACCGGGCGCGGAGTGGAGTTTACTCAGCTCAGCTTCGGGCGACCGGCAATGGAGGAATTTGATGACCTGATCGACGGCATCGATTATCTTGACGAACGCGGCCTGGTCGATAGGGATCGAGTCGGGATTACCGGCGGTTCCTATGGCGGCTACGCCACCGCATGGGGTGCAACCGTCTATTCAGAGCGCTTTGCTGCGGCGGTAATGAATGTGGGCCTGAGCAACCAGATTGCGGCGTTCGGGACCTCGGATATTCCATGGGAATTCCGCCTGGTTCATCTCGGCAAATGGCCGTGGGAAGATTGGGAGCTGTTCCGCCAGGCCTCGCCGCTTTACCACGTCGGGAAAGCGAAGACGCCGATTCTGATCCTCCATGGGGATGCCGATCCTCGGGTCGATCCGACTCAGTCACGTATGTTCTACCGCTTTCTGAAGCTCATCGAGGGTGGGCCTCCGGTACGCCTGGTGTTGTATCCTGGCGAAGGCCACGGCAACCGTCGCGCCGCCAGCCGGTATGACTATTCACTGCGACTGATGCGCTGGATGAATCATTATCTCAAAGGACAGGGCGGTGATCCGCCGCCCTACCGGGTCGAATACGGCAGCGCCGCAGGACTGAACCCGACTGCCGCCAACGAGCTGCAGAAGGACCCGGAACCAGACGATCAGCAAGATGTCAATTATTGACAAATCAGCAGCTTGGGCGTAAGTTCTGAGCATCGGATTTCAGTTTTGACGCGGCGATCAATCGGCGCGTCTCGCGGGCTTGCTCAACAGAGGTTGCAATGGCATCGACGGTAGAGTCAATCAACAAGGCCAGACTGCCCGGCACCGGGCGTCGGCTGGTCGAAGAGGGACTACTCAGCGAAGAACAGGCGACCGCAGCTACGGCTGCCGCCTCTGATCTGGGTCGCACCTTCACCAGTCACCTGGTACGCGAAAACCTGATCGATCCGGTCGGCTTCGCGCATGTTGCGGCCGACGAGTTCGGTTTGCCCCTGCTTGATCTCAACGCATTGGACATGCGCAATGCGCCGAGCGAACTGGTCAAGGAAGACCTGATGCGCAAGCATCTGGTGCTTCCGATCATGAAGCGCGGCAAGCGGCTGTTTGTCGCGGTGGCCGATCCGACCAATCAGTCCGGTATCGACGAAGTCGCGTTTACCACCGGCCTCAACGTTGAAGCCGTACTGGCTGCCTCCGACTCCATCACCCAGGGGATCGATCGCCTGATCGCCGGTTCATCGCAAGCCTTCGATGAACTGACTGCCGGCGACGAGGACCTGGAATCGCTGAGTTTCGATTCCGGCCAGGCCGAACAGGAATCGACCGATGACAACAGCGACGACGCGCCGATCGTGCGCTTCGTCAACAAGATCCTGATCGATGCCATTCGAAAGGATGCCTCCGACATCCACTTCGAGCCCTACGAGGACATGTACCGGATCCGGTTCCGGGTCGACGGTCTGCTCAAGACCCAGATGAAGCCGCCGATCAAGATGTCGAGTCGGCTTTCGGCTCGTCTCAAGGTCATGGCCAACCTCGACATTGCCGAGCGGCGCGTGCCTCAGGACGGTCGCATCAAGCTCAACATCTCCAGGAATCGCGCGTTCGACTTTCGTGTTTCGACCTGTCCGACCTTGTGGGGCGAGAAGGTCGTGCTGCGTATTCTCGATGGCTCGGGAGTTTTCCTCGGTCCGGAAAAACTCGGTTTTGAACCAGTGCAAAAGGACATTTACATCGACGCGATCAGCAAGCCCTACGGTATGGTGCTGGTCACCGGCCCGACCGGATCCGGCAAGACCGTGTCGCTGTACACCGCGCTGGGGCTGCTCAACAGTGAGGGCGTCAACATTTCCACGGTCGAAGACCCGGTCGAAATCCGCATGCCCGGGGTCAACCAGGTGCAGCAGAATGTCAAGCAGGGGCTGACCTTCGCCGGCGCACTGCGTTCCTTCCTGCGCCAGGATCCGGACATCATCATGGTCGGGGAAATTCGCGACATCGAAACTGCCGAAATCGCGATCAAGGCAGCACAGACCGGTCACCTTGTGCTCTCGACTCTGCACACCAACGACGCGCCGCAGTCGATCACCCGTCTTTCCAATATGGGCGTGCCGCCGTACAACATCGTCTCGGCCGTACACATGGTCATGGCCCAGCGTCTGGCGCGAACCCTGCACAAATGCAAGGTCCCGGAAGAGGACCTTCCGCCGGAAGCCTTGATCAAGGCCGGCTTCACCCCGGAAGAGGTCGAAGAGGGCCTGCACCTGTTCCGCGCCAAGGGTTGCAATCAGTGCAACGATGGCTCCAAAGGGCGTGCGGGCGTGTTCCAGGTGATGCCGATTACCGAGGAGATCGAACAGATCATCCTGCAGGGTGGCACCGCGCTTGAAATCGAACGCCAGAGCAAGCTGGAAGGCGTCAATGACCTGCGTCGCTCGGCGCTGAACAAGGTCAAGGCCGGCATCATCAGTCTGGTGGAGATGAACCGCGTAACCAAGGACTGATCGACAGGCCAAGGGTCTTCCCGCGGCCGTCCGCAGCGTTTATAATCCCGCGCTTGCCCGCCGCAATGGGCACTCCGCGGCACCGTGCCGGTGTAGCTCAGTTGGTAGAGCAACGCATTCGTAATGCGTGGGTCGGCGGTTCGAATCCGTCCACCGGCACCATATTCAACAGAATTCTCGAAGCGATCTGAGCCGCCGAACATTCCGAGGTCCCATTCGAACCGCCGACCGAACAATCGGTTCGATATTGCTCGCGCAGCGAGCAATCACGGGTGCGCGCAGCGTGCCCGCCCAACGGGCCAGCGCCGCAGGCGCGCAGTAATCCGTCCACCGGCACCATTGATTTCCCGGGATCGCAGTCTGGCTGTGACAGCGGTGATATGGTTCAGTGATTCAATCATGGAGGCTTTCGACGATGCGCTTTCTGCACACCATGCTTCGGGTCAGTGACCTGGACCAATCGCTGGATTTCTTCTGCAATAAGCTCGGCCTGGTCGAGGTCAACCGGCACGAGTCTGAAAAGGGTCGCTTCACGCTGGTGTTTCTCGCGGCAGCCGATGACATCGAGCGCGCCCGGGCAGAAAAATCACCGTTGCTGGAGCTGACCTGGAACTGGGATCCGGAGCAACTGACCGGCGGGCGGAATTTTGGTCATCTGGCCTACCGGGTTGAAAACATCTACCGCACCTGTCAACAGCTGATGGACGCCGGCGTGACCATCAACCGTCCGCCGCGCGACGGCCACATGGCGTTCGTGCGTTCGCCGGATGGCCATTCGATCGAGCTGCTGCAGCAAGGCGAGCCGCTACCGCCCGAAGAACCCTGGACGTCGATGGAAAATGCGGGCAGTTGGTGAAGGCGGGATAGACGGGTGTTGATCAAGGCGGGATCAAGGAGATTCGACGATGAAACTGATTTCGTTACGCAGCCCCGGAGGGCTGGACCATCTCGAAATGCTGGACAAGCAAGGTCCCGGCGATCCGGAAGCGGGAAAAATCCAGGTTCGTATTCACGCCAGCTCGCTGAATTTTCACGATTATCTGGTCGCGAACGGATCGATCAAGACCGAGGATGGGCGCATTCCCATGTCGGATGGTGCCGGTGTGGTCGAAGCGGTGGGCGCGGGTGTCGAGGAGTTCGCAGTTGGTGATCACGTTGTTTCGACGTTTTTTCCCGATTGGCTGGACGGTCGCGCCCGGGTTGGCAATTTTCGCAATACGCCGGGCGACGGGATCGACGGCTATGCGCGCGAGCAGGTGGTGGCAAAACCCCAAAGTTTCACCCGCGCCCCCCGGGGCTACAGCCATCAGCAGGCCGCGACGCTGACCACGGCCGGACTGACCGCGTGGCGCGCGCTGGTGGTCAACGGCGGTCTCAAGGCCGGTGAAACCGTGCTGACGCTGGGAACGGGCGGGGTTTCGATCTTTGCGCTGCAGTTCGCCCGGGCGATGGGCGCATCGGTGATCTGCACGTCGTCGTCGGCTGAAAAGATCGAAAAGCTCAAGGCCCTCGGTGCCGACCACACCATCAACTACAACTCCGAGCCCGAGTGGGGCAAGCGCGTACTGGAACTGACCGACGGCCTCGGCGTTGACCACATCATCGAGGTCGGCGGCCCGGGGACGCTTCCGCAGTCGATACAGGCCGTGCGCATCGGTGGCCACATCTCGCTGATCGGCGTGTTGACCGGGGGTGCCGGCGAGGTGCCAACGGCGAAGCTGATGGCCAGGCAGGCGCGCCTGCAGGGTTTGATCGTTGGCAGCCGCGCCGATCAGCAGGACATGATCAAGGCGATCGAGGTGATTGGTCTGCAGCCGATCATCGATCGTTCGTTCGCGTTGGCAGAGATCGCCGATGCCTTCCGCCACGAGGAGGCCGGCCGACATTTCGGCAAGATCTGCCTGGAGCTGTAAGGTCGCTTTATTGAGCATTGCGAACTCGGGGCATTTGTCGCCGAGGATCCTGAGTCGCGCCAGCGTCCGGCAAAGACGCAGCCCGGGCGGTGCCGGCCGGATTGATAACACGGTTTCGCTAAAGGTCCCGTCACTGCAATCGATGAGTTGCCAGCCAGATTACCAATCCTGGAGTCGTCGCATGAAGTTCATTCTTGTCGTGGTGGCTGCGTGTTTTGTTGCCGCACCGGCGGCCTCTCTGGAGGCTGATTGCAGGCCCCTTTGATTGGTCTGGTGCTGGGCTCGGGGGCGGCGCTGGAGGCCTGGTCCATATTGCAATGCTGGGTGTGTTCTAGGACCTGGAGGTGCAGCCTTCGGCAATGGCCGGCACCAGCATTGGCGCCGTCGTGGCCGCGCTGTATGCGGCCGGTTTGAGTGCGTCCGAGATCCAGGATCTGTTTCGCGACTTCGATGGCTCGGCACTCGAGCTCCTGACCGGCCTGCTCAAGGAAGAAAGCGCCCCGGGCTGGAGCGATCTGCTGGAAATCGATCTGGCCAAAGGCAGCTTCATCGACGCCCGCCAGTTCATCCACTTCATCGCCGAGTGCTTTGAACAAGGTCTGCTGGAACAGATGGAGATTCCGCTGCAGATCGTGGCGACCAACTACTGGACCGGTGAAGCCCATGTTTTCCGGAGCGGCGATCTGCTGCAGGCGATTCAGGCCAGCATGGCCGTGCCCGGATTGTTCGCCCCGGTGGCGCTGGGCGAGCAGCGACTGATCGACGGTGGCGCGTCCAACCCGTTGCCGGTCGACCTGCTCGGGGAACTCGACATTGTCGTTGCGATTGATGTCACCGGAACTCGGGATCCGAACCGTGATGGTACGCCGGGTATCACCGATCTGCTGTTTTCGACCTTCGAGATCATGCAGCAGTCGATTCTGTGCGCCAAGCTCGAACATCAGCGGCCGGAGATTCATATCAAGCCTGAACTTGCCGGGGTCCGCCTGCTGCACTTCGACCGCGTCGATGCGATCGTCGAGCAGGCGAAGCCTGCGGCGGCCGAGCTTCGTCGCCAGTTGCGGGCGCATTTGGATGATTGGAAGGATTGCCGCTCCGCTGCTGCTGATGGCAACTCATGAGATATAACGCACGCGGAGCGTAGAGCTCCTGAAAGCTTGACCGGGCTACGCTTCTGCAGCCTGGATTTCGCACCACTGCCCGGGTGCCAGCCCATCGAGGGTCCAGTCGCCGATGGCCCGACGAACCAGGCGCAGGGTGGGATGGCCGACGGCGGCGGTCATGCGCCGGACTTGCCGGTTACGGCCCTCGCGCAAGGTGATTTCCAGCCAGACGTCGGTGATTTGCTTACGGATTCGCACCGGTGGATCGCGCGGCCACAGCCACTGCGGCGCCTCGATTCGCTGCACGCCGGCGGGTCGGGTTGGGCCGTCATTGAGTTCGATGCTGCCTCGCAGTCGTTCCAGCGTTGCGGCTGACGGCGAGTGTTCGACCAGCACGCAGTAGGTCTTGGGCAGTTTGAAGCGGGGCGAGGCAATGCGCGCCTGCAGTGCGCCATCATCGGTGAGCAGGAGCAGGCCCTCGGAATCCTTGTCCAGACGGCCGGCCGGGTAGACGCCGGCCCGATCGATCCAGTCGGACAGGTTCGGCCCTTCGCCGCTGAACTGGCACAGTACGCCGAACGGCTTGTTGAATGCGATCAACACTGACGCTTTGCTTCAGCTGCCGGCTATATCCAGCTTGTCCTGGGTCCGGGTTTCGAAGTCGCCGGCATCGTGGCGCTCGTGCAGCTGCATGGATGGTTTGCCGAAGGGGCGGTTGACCATGCGGCCTCGCCGGACCGCATCGCGCGCATCGATCTGCCGGGCCCAGCGCTGAACGTTGGCATAGTCCTGTACCGACAGAAACTCGGCGGCATCGTATAGACGGCCCAGCGCCAGCTGCCCGTACCAGGACCAGATCGCCATGTCGGCGATGGTGTAATCGGAGCCTGCGATATATTCGCGCTCGGCCAGTTGCCGGTCGAGCACGTCGAGTTGACGCTTGGCTTCCATCGCGAAACGGTCGATGCAGTACTGGATCGGCTCAGGCGCGTAGGCATAGAAGTGGCCAAAGCCGCCGCCGAGATACGGTGCTGCACCCATCTGCCAGAACAGCCAGTTGAGGCATTCGGTGCGCGCCGCGCGTGTGTGCGGCAGGAAGGCGTCGAACTTCTCGGCCAGGTAGAGCAGGATGGCGCCGGATTCGAACACCCGTAACGGCGGGTCTTCGCTGCGGTCCAGCAGCGCCGGGATCTTCGAATTCGGGTTGATCTCGACGAATCCGGAGCCGAACTGGTCGCCCTCGCCGATGTCGATCAGCCAGGCATCATATTCCGCATCCGAATGGCCCCGGGCAAGCAGTTCCTCGAACAGCACAGTGACCTTGACGCCGTTTGGCGTGGCCAGCGAGTACAGCTGGTGCGGGTGTCGGCCGAGCGGCAGTTCGCTGTTACTGGTAGCGCCGGCCGTCGGCCGGTTGATGTTGGCGAACTTGCCGCCGTTACCCGGTTGCCAGGTCCAGACGCGGGCTGGAGAATAGGGCGTATCGTGCGACATGATCTGGAACCTCGCTGTATCCGGACCGCCAGTATACGGCTGGGGCTGCTCTTGGCATTGCCTGGTTGCGGACGGACGATCTTGATCGACGGATGGCGTTACGGCCGGCCGGGTACGAAAATACCGTGGCCCTGCGTTGCAATCGGCCATGAAAGCCTTGTTTCCGGTAGAATCCCGGAGTTTGTTCTACCGGATTCCGGACCGCATTCATGATTCAGATTACGCTGCCCGATGGCAGTCAGAGACAGTTCGAGCAGCCGGTCACGGTAGCGGAGGTGGCAGCCTCGATCGGCCCGGGCCTCGCCAAGGCGACGCTGGCCGGTGAATTTGATGGACGAATGGTCGATGCCGGCTACAGGATCGACCGGGATGGAAGCCTGCGCATCATCACCCCGCGCGACGAGGAAGGCGTGGAAGTCATCCGTCATTCGACTGCACACCTGATGGCGCAGGCGGTACAGCGCCTGTTCCCGAGCACCCAGGTCACGATCGGTCCGACGATCGACAATGGCTTCTACTACGATTTTGCCCGCGACGAGCCGTTTCGCCCCGAAGATCTGGAGACGATCGAGCACGAGATGCAGAAGATCGTCGCCGACGATCTGCAGGTGCAGCGCAGCGAAATGCCGCGCGACCAAGCGGTGTCCTTTTTCCGCGCGCGGGGCGAGGAGTACAAGGCCCGCATCATCGAGGACATTCCGGCCGGCGAGATCCTGTCGTTGTATCAGCAGGGCGAATTCATCGACTTGTGCCGCGGCCCGCATGTGCCTTCGACCGGCAAGCTCGGCGCATTCAAGCTGACCAAGCTTGCCGGAGCCTATTGGCGCGGAGATTCGAACAACGAGATGCTGCAACGTATCTATGGCACCGCGTGGAGCGACAAGAAGCAGCTCAAGGAGTACCTGCATCGGCTCGAAGAGGCCGAAAAACGCGACCATCGCCGCATCGGGCGTCAGCTCGACCTGTTTCACACCCAGGCCGAAGCGCCAGGAATGGTGTTCTGGCATGATCATGGCTGGCGCATCTATCGCCTGGTTCAGGAATACATTCGCAAGCGCTTGCTGGAGGCCGACTACCAGGAAGTTCATACGCCTCAGGTCGTTGACCTGAGCCTGTGGCAGAAATCGGGCCACTGGGACAATTTCAAGGACAACATGTTCGTCACCTCGTCGGAAGATCGCACCTACGCGATCAAACCGATGAACTGCCCCTGCCATGTCCAGATCTTCAACCAGGGGCTCAAGAGCTACCGCGATCTGCCGCTGCGCATGGCCGAGTTCGGCTCCTGTCATCGCAATGAGCCATCGGGTTCGCTGCATGGTCTGATGCGGGTGCGCAATTTCATCCAGGATGATGCCCATATCTTCTGTACCCCGGAGCAGATGCGCGGCGAGGTGCTGACGTTCAACGAACTGGTATTTGACGTCTACCGTGACTTTGGCTTCGATGACATCAAGGTCAAGCTTTCGACCCGACCCGAGCAGCGGGTTGGCTCCGACGAGGTCTGGGACCGGGCCGAAGCTGCGCTGCAGGAGGCGCTGGAGGTGGCCGGCATCGAGTATCAGGTCCAGCCAGGCGAAGGCGCTTTCTACGGTCCCAAGATCGAATTTTCTCTGACCGACTGCATCGGCAGGGTGTGGCAGTGCGGCACCATGCAGGTCGACTTCTCGATGCCGGGCCGACTCGGCGCCGAGTACGTCGATGAGCACGGTCAGAAGCAGGTTCCAGTAATGCTGCATCGTGCCATTCTCGGTTCGGTTGAGCGCTTCATTGGTGTGCTGATCGAGCACTATGCCGGTAATCTCCCGGTATGGCTGGCGCCGGTCCAGGTCAGCGTGCTCAACATTACCGACGCTCAGGCTGATTACGCTCGGGGTGTCGCCGATCGACTGGTCAAGCTTGGCTTTCGTGCCGAATGCGACTTGAGGAACGAAAAGATCGGCTTTAAAATCCGCGAACAGACCCTCGCCAAGGTGCCATACCTGCTCGTGGTCGGAGATCGGGAGAAGAACGAGGGCACCGTGGCCGTGCGTCAGCGTGACGGCACCGATCTCGGCAGCATGCGTCCCGAGGCCTTTGCCGATCGGCTGGGTCAGTGGCAGGCGCAGCTCGGTCGCAAGTCGGCGGGCTGAGCCATGGGTCGTTGAATCAGGAGTCAGTCGGATTCAGCGGTAACAGACGCCAGTAGTCGGCGGCTATTGGCCGGTTTTGGCGGTTTCTGGCAGGGCGTAATTCTGCTGCTTCTGCCTTGTTTTCAACATCATCGAAGGAGATCTTGACATCGCAACCGACAAAAGAACGAGGCGCAACGAAGATATCACTGCGCCCAATGTAAGACTGGTCGGACCCGACGGCGACCAGATCGGCATCCGGCCACTGGCAGACGCGATTGCCCTGGCCGAAGAGCAGAGCATGGATCTGGTCGAAATCGCTCCACAGGCGGTTCCGCCGGTCTGTCGAATCATGGACTGGGGCAAGTTCCGGTTCGAAGAGCAGAAAAAGACCCAGGCCCAACGCAAGAAGCAGAAGCAGGTCCAGATCAAGGAAATCAAGTTCCGTCCGGGCACCGACGACCACGACTACGATGTCAAGATGCGCAATCTCAGGCGCTTCATCGAGGAGGGCAACAAGGTCAAGGTCACACTACGTTTCCGCGGTCGTGAAATGGCCCACCAGGAGCTGGGACGAGACCTGCTGAAGCGAATCGAAAGCGACATGATCGGCGAGGTCACGGTGGAGCAGTTTCCACGCATGGAAGGTCGCCAGATGGTCATGATGCTGGCGCCGAAGCGCACCTGAGGCGCATTCGACGCACGAGGCGGGCCCCGTTGCGGCCCGCTGCCGCAATTCATCGATCGGGGTCGGGCCTTTGCTGATCGGGGATGGTGACCGAAAATCTGGCCGAATCCTGCCTGCATGACCCACATCGTCTTAAATCACGGCGCATGCACCCGCTGCCGGCTACGCTTGCCAGCTGATGTTTCGATGGAGCTGGACTAATGGAACTTGCAACCTTCGCAGCGGGCTGCTTCTGGGGCGTCGAGGCGCAATTTCGGCGCATCGAGGGAGTGGTCGATAGCGAGGTGGGCTATACCGGGGGCAGTCTGGAAGCGCCGGGCTATCGCGAAGTCTGCAGCGGCAGGACGGGCCATGCCGAGGCGGTGCAGCTTCGCTTCGACCCGCAGCGGATTCGCTACTCGGATCTGCTGGAGGCGTTCTGGGCGATGCATGATCCGACCCAGATCGGTCGACAGGGGCCCGATGTCGGATCGCAATACCGCAGTGCAATCTTTACTCACGATCAGGAGCAGCTTCGCCAGGCGCAACAGTCGCTTGCCGAACAGCAGGCGTCCGGTCGCTGGAAAGCACCGATCGTGACCGCGATCGAAGCTGCCGGGACCTTCTGGCGCGCCGAGGAATACCACCAGCGCTATCTGGAACGGAACGGCGGCAGCTGTCATCTCTGAGCGCTGGTCTATCAGGGCGAACCGCACGATTTCACAAATGCCGGATTCAGTTTCGACCAGGAAGCGGCGTTCATAAGGTTTGCAACGCGTCCGCGAGCACCTCGAGTGCCCGATCCAGCTGTGCGTGCGGTGTGTAGAAGTGTGGCGACAGGCGCAGCGACGGTCCGCGAATCGCGCTGTAGATTCCGGCCTCGATCAGCGCCTTGTGAATTGCTTGCGGCGCAACACCATCCACCCGAAAGCAGACGATCCCGGCTCGCCGAGCATCGTCGACAGGTGTATGCACATGCACCTTCGGCAACGTGGACAGGCCATCGAGCAGGCGTCCAGTGCGCTCCAGCAATCGACGTTCGCGCTCGACCGCGTCATCGCGCAGCAGCAGCTCCAGCGCGGCCTCCAGGCCGATGATTCCGGCCGTGTTGAGCGTTCCGGGTTCGAAACGACGCGCGTTTGACGGTGGCCTCCAGTTCCGACGCTCGAAATTGAACATGTCAGGCCACATCCGCCACCCGGTCTGTATGGGCTTCAACCGGTCTCGCGCTTCCGGGCGTGACCAGAACAGGGCCAGGCCTTCCGGGGCCAGCAGCCACTTGTGGCTACCCCCGACGATAAAGTCGGCCTGCAGCTCGGAAACATCCAGCGCCATGGCGCCAAGATGCTGAATGGCGTCGATCACCAGCAGCGTGCCATTGGCCCGGCATGCGGCGCCGAGCCGCTGCAGGTCGAGCCGAATGCCGCTGTCGTAGCGCACCGAGCTGACTGCAACGACTCGCGCCTTCGAATCCAGCGCAGCGATCAGTGCACCTTCCGGATCGTGCGGGTCGAATGGCACCATGCGGCGCTCGACGAATTCGGGCGGCAGTTGCTGCCATGGCATCAGGTTGCTGGGAAATTCTCCCTCGGAGCAGACCACTGCATCGCCGGGCCGCCAGTCGAGGCCGGCGGCGATCAGGCAAAGGCCATCCGATGTATTCTTGACCAGAGCCAGGTCGTCGGCATTGGCTCCGAGCAGGCGACAGGCGCTCTGGCGCAAGCGCTGCTCGGTCTCCAGCCACGCTGAATAGTGCAGCGGGCCGTAAGCGGCATTGTCCTCGACGAAGGCGCGCATGGCGCTGATCACTGTTGCGGGCCAGGGTGAAATGGCGGCGTGATTCAGCCAGATCCGCTGCTCGAGAACCGGAAACTGCGTGGAATCGATCATGTTGAAACACGCGACCACCGTGCCGCCGGATGACGAGGGCGGAGTTGCGCCTGGGCGACGGATCTATCACGTCGACATGGATGCATTCTTTGCCAGCGTCGAGCAGCGCGACAATCCGCGCCTGCGTGGACTTCCAGTCATTGTAGGCGGCGATGGCAGGCGCGGGGTGGTTGCAGCGGCAAGCTATGAGGCCCGCCTGGCCGGCGTGCGCTCGGCGATGCCGGCCGGTCGCGCCCACAGGCTTTGTCCGCAGGCGGTATTCGTGGCGCCTCGGCACGCGCACTACCGCGCCGTGTCGGCGGTCCTGTTCGAGATTCTGCACCGCTGGAGCGATCGGGTCGAGGGCGTCAGTATCGACGAGGCCTACCTCGATATGAGCGAGGGGCTGGCCGATGTCGATGTGTTGTCAAATGCGCGCGCGCTGAAGCGCCGGATCTCGGCCGAGATCGGCCTGACCGCCTCGATCGGGATCGGCAGCAGCAAGCTGGTGGCAAAGCTCGCCTCGGCCTACGACAAGCCTGATGGCCTGACCTGGGTCCGTTCGGGTCGGGAACGGGAATTCCTAGACCCGCTTCCGGTCTCGCAGTTGCAGGGGGTCGGCCCGGCCACAGCCGCGCGGCTGAATGACGGCGGCATCCTGACCATCGGTCAGCTGCGCCGTACCGCGCCTGAGCTGCTGCAGCCGGTGTTCGGTCGCCAGATCGAGCGCTTCGTGGCCCGAGCGGCCGGTATCGATGAGCGCGAGGTGCATGGCGATCGTGAACGTCGATCGATCAGCCAGGAAGAGACTTTTGAAGCAGATCTCGTCGAGTTTGACGAGGTTGAGGCCATCATTCGGCTGCAGGCGGGCAAGTGTGTCGAGAAGCTGCGTCAGAACGGTCTGTTCGCGCGCAGCGTGCACATCAAGTTGCGTTCGGGCGGCTTCTCCACGCTGACGCGAAGCCGGACCCTGGGGGGCTGGACACGATCACCCGAACTGATCGCCGAAGCCGCGATCGAGATGGCCCGAGCCTGGGCCCGTTACCAGGCCCGGCTGTCGCTGCGCCTGGTCGGGGTGGGTGTTGCAAATCTGAATGCCGCGCCGGCCTCGGACGAGTTGCTGGCCGCAGATCCTGCCGGTCCGCAGCAGCGAGCGGGCCCGGAATAAGCCCGGACGATGACGCTGCTGCACAGAATCTGAGGTTTGCCGCTGCGTTACTCGCTGCTGCGTGGCGCGCCGAAGCGGTCACGAAGTTCCCGCCGCAGGATCTTGCCGACATTGGTCTTGGGCAGCTCGTCGACGAACTCGACGTAACGCGGTACCTTGTAGCCGGTCAGCTCGGTCTTGCAGAACTCGCGCAGCTCCTTGGCGGTCAGCGAATCGTCCTTGCGCACGACGATGATCTTGACCAGCTCACCGGACTTGGCATCGTCGACGCCGATTGCGCCCACTTCCAGCACCTTCGGGTGCGAAGCCACGACGTCTTCGACTTCGTTCGGGTACACGTTGAACCCGGACACCAGGATCATGTCCTTCTTGCGGTCGACGATGAAGAAAAAACCATCCTCATTGCACGCTGCCATGTCGCCGGTCTTGAGCCAGCCTTCGTCGCTCAGCACCTTGGTGGTCTCGTCGGGACGCTGCCAGTAGCCCTGCATCACTTGTGGCCCGCGAATGCATAGCTCGCCCGGCTCGCCAGTTGCGACCTCGTTGCCTTCCGCGTCGATTACCTTGCATTCCGTGGACGGGATCGGCAGGCCGATGGCGCCGTTATAGTCCCGCAGGTTCATCGGGTTCATGCAGGCCGCCGGCGAGGTCTCGGTCAGACCGTAGGCCTCGATCAACGGCAGGCCGGTGACAGCCTTCCATTTTTCGGCGACCGCGCGCTGTACCGCCATGCCGCCGCCGAGGCTCAGGCGAAGGTGACTGAAATCAACCTGATCGAAACCGGCGGTGTTGAGCAGGCCGTTGAAAAGGGTATTGACCCCGGTAATCGCGGTGAACGGTTCCTTGTTGAGTTCCTTGACGAATCCGGCCATGTCGCGCGGATTGGTGATCAGCAGGTTGCGCCCGCCGAATTTCAGGAATACCAGGCAGTTGGCGGTCAGTGCAAAGATGTGGTAAAGCGGCAGCGCGGTGACGATGATCTCCTTGCCCGGATCGATCAGGCTGCCGAGCCATGCCGAGGCTTGCTGCACGTTGGCTACGATGTTGCCGTGGCTCAGCATCGCGCCCTTGGAAACCCCCGTCGTCCCGCCGGTGTACTGCAGGAAGGCGAGATCATCGTGTCCCAGACTTGGCGTTTTCAGCGGCAGCGAGGCTCCGGCCTTGAGTGCCGCGGTGAAACGCATCGCGTTGGGAAGATCGTAGGCCGGAACTTCCTTCTTGACGTGACGCAGGGCGAAATTGATCAGCATGCCCTTCGGAAAGCCAAGCAGGTCGCCGACGCCGGTGACGAAGACGTGTTCGACGGGTGAGTCATCGATCACGCTGGCCAGGGTGTGGGCAAAATTTTCAAGCACCACAACCGCGCGTGCGCCGGAATCCTTGAGTTGGTGCTTGAGCTCGCGCGCGGTGTACAGCGGGTTGGTGTTGACCACGACCATTCCGGCCCGCAGGATTCCGAATAGTGCGATCGGGTACTGCAGCAGGTTGGGCAGCATTACAGCGACCCGATCGCCGCGCTCCAGGCCGAGCGATTGCAGGTAGGCGCCGAAGGCACGGCTGCGTGCTTCCAGATCGCCGTAGCTCAGCTCGCGGCCTAGATTGACGAATGCCACCTTGTCGGAGAATCGGTCGCAGCTTTTCTCGAAAATATCGACCACCGAGGCGAACTCGGTCATGTCAATTTCGGCTGGAACCCCTTCGGAATAATGTTTGAGCCAGATTTTTTCGGTCATTTTGATTTGGTCTCTTTGGCTGGTCTACCCGCCCTCTAGATTCGCACAGCACGCTGCGGCTGACAAGTCTGCATGGTCCGATCCGGTCCAAACCGGGACCGCTGCATGCCGTTTGCGGCGCTGGTGCCCGGCTTCTGGGCCAATCT
>Ga0210046_1001693_pt1 | contig 16651 bp, 14 predicted proteins | sample CryGeyCG2114_250_FD_185461 | JGI IMG/M metagenome (GOLD analysis project Ga0210046, IMG submission 185461) | Groundwater microbial communities from aquifer - Crystal Geyser CG18_big_fil_WC_8/21/14_2.50 (SPAdes) (version 2) | ecosystem: Environmental > Aquatic > Deep subsurface > Groundwater ... | reverse complement strand
TTTGCGATTGCTTCGTAACGGAGTTTGTTTGAAGAGGTAGAGTAATCAGACCGCTCCGATGGAGCTAAAATAATTGTTTTCTCTACATGTTATAAACAGTAAGCTCCTACGGAGCTAAAATAATTAAATGTTTGGAGAAGCATGCCACCCCTTCGGGGTTGATATATGTAGTGATGATTAGTGTTATTATAATGGCAGCCCTTCGGGCTTAATGCAAAAAAAAATATTGGATTCCGAAATATATAAAGATACCCCTTAGAGCATAAATAGGAAAAAATTCATTGAATCCCAACGGGATGAAATGATTATAAAAAATCCACCATAATAAATTAAAACCCCGAAGGGGTGACATTGGAATTATCCCAATTCTTTTCTTCCCAATAATTTACGATTTTGCGGTATGCAAAGTGAAGAATTAATTATTACGCCAATCGGGTATGTCCGTTCGGAACAAGTCTACCGTTACGAGACTCCGCGGCAGGGAGTTTTGGCTAAGGGAAATATCTCCACTATCGAACTCCTTCCAAATAAAAATTTTGAGCAAGCGGTAAAAAATCTAAACGGATTCGATAGGATTTGGGTTCTTTACAACTTTCATTTAAATACAAATCCATCTAACGGAAAGCCTGGTTGGAAACCGCTCGTTACTCCGCCGCGGCATACAAGTGAAAAGATCGGTGTATTTGCAACTCGCGCGCCTTACAGACCAAATCAAATCGGGATGAGCTGCGTAAAACTTGAAAAAGTTGAAGGACTTAAAATCTTTATTTCAGAATCGGATATTCTGAACGGCTCACCCGTGATTGATATTAAACCGTATCTCCCTTATTCGGATTCCTTTCCAGATTCAGCTACCGGCTGGGTTAAAAGCGGATTGGAAAATATTTATGAAGTTAAGTTTTCAAAAAAAGCGATAATGCAAACCGATTGGCTAAAAACGAAAGCTAAAATTAATTTGGTAAATTTTGCCCGGCTTCAACTGGAATTTAATCCAACCGATTCAACCCGCAAGAGAATTATTCAACTTGAAAGTAAAACTAAACGGATATTTATCTTGGCTTACCGGACGTGGAGAATCTTCTACACAGTTGATGAGGCAGATAAAAAAGTTTCAGTTAAGGGAACCTGTTCGGGATATACAAAAGAAGAAATGCTTAACTTTGCTATAGATAAATATGGAGATAAAAATCTTCATAAAATGTTTAACGACGAATTTAATCTTCAATAACCATGGAATTAAACAAGTGAAAACAAAAAACAATTTGTGCTTAACGATATTAACTGTACTGCTTTTTCTCTTCCTTCCGCAATTTATACAAGCCCAACCATGGGAAGAGGATAACCATATTTTTAATCCTACCGGAATTCCCTCATTATCTTTTTCGCAACCCAGGTTTTATGATTTAGATAACGATGGTGATCTCGATATGATCCTGGGAAGCACAGTTCAAGCTCCTCTTTATTTTAAAAATACGGGAAGTAAAACCACTCCAAAGTTTGTAATGGATAAATCTCTTTTTGCGAATGTCAACTCGCTCAATGCCGAAATGGGTGTTTGCGTTGATATTGATGCAGACGGTGATCTTGATTTTGTTACCGGCGGTTATACGGGGCTTCATTTATACGAAAACATCGGAAGCAACATGCAACCGGAGTTTATGGAATCAACTAATATTTTTGCGCAGTTAAGCGTTGGTGAAAATCCTATTCCAACTTTAGCAGATATGGATGGAGACGGCGATATTGATTTAGCAGTTGGTTTAAGTGAAGACGGCGGAGTGAAGTATTACACAAATTCTGGTTTAAAAGATTCACCTGAATTTTTGGAAAGTAACGGAGTTCGATGGTTTGATGTTGGGCTTTATGCCTATCCTTATTTTGTTGACTTAGACAAAGACGGTGATACTGATCTGCTCGTTGGAAGAGACGGTTTTGGAATTAAGTACTACGAGAATATTGGCGATTCGCTTACCTACAATTGGAGTGACAAAAGTTCGCTTTTCCAAACAGTTGGAACAACAACCTACTGGAATTCAGGCGCTTTGGTTGATCTTTCAGGCGATGGGAAAACTGATCTTGTATTTGGATCCGCTTCCGGACAAATATTTTATTATACCAACACCGGAACAAACGTAGCTCCAACCTGGAAAGAAAACACAACCGTGTTCGGCGGAACAATTGATATTGGCGGCGCAAGTTCACCTCTTCTTTATGATTATGATGCCGACGGCGGTCTTGATATGTTCACCGGAACTCAATTAGGGAACATTAAATATTTTGAAAATGTTGGAACGGCAAACAATCCTGCATGGAAAGAAAACTCAGCATTTTTAACGAACGTAAAACATTCAATTTATTCTGCGGCGGCGGTTGGCGATTTGAACAACGACGGGAAACAAGATTTAATAGTCGGTGATTTTACCGGTAAACTTTATCTACACATGCAAACCGCGTCCGGTTTTCCAGCTGTTACAACTGCGATGAATATTGTTGTAGATGGATTTGCGGTTCCGCGATTAATCGACTTCGACAAGGACAACGATCTTGATTTGATCATCGGAAGAGATAACGGAACGATCTCTTTTTATGAAAATATCGGAACTGCGGAATCGGCAGATTGGCTTGAACTTCAAAATTTCTTTGGAAGCATAGACGTTGGAGGAGATGCGGTTCCTTCTCTTGTTGATTATGATAAAGACGGAGATTATGATTTAATTGCCGGGAACATTTCCGGTGAAGTAAAGTTTTTTTATAATAATACTTTTGATTGGATTGAAGATACTTCCGTTACAAGTACTATCATTGTTGATCAAAATGCCGCACCGGCTTGTGCTGATCTTGACGGAGATGGAGATTTCGATCTGGTACTTGGAAATTACGAGGGAACTTTCAGTTATTACAAAAATCAAAATCCAACAGATATTAAGCGAGAGTCAATTGCTCCGACGGATTTTTCTTTATCTCAAAACTATCCCAATCCGTTTAATCCGGTTACTGTAATAAAATATTCAATTCCAGTCGTAGAGACGGGGCATGCCCCGTCTTTACAGATGGTATCATTAATTGTATATGATGTGCTCGGGAATGAAGTGGCGACATTGGTGAATGAAAACCAGTCGGAAGGAACTCATCAGGTAGAATTTCAGTCGGCAGTTGGCAGTAAGCAGTTGGCAAGTGGAGTTTATTTTTATCAACTTCGTTCCTCCTTCGAAGGGGGGAATTTTGTACAAACAAAGAAATTTATTTTGATGAAGTAGAAGATAGAGATCAGAATTAAGAAGTAAGAATGTTTAACTGAAACCTCCGGTGTTTTTGAAATGGCGGAGGTTTTTTATTCTTGACTTTAAAATGATGAAGTTATATGTTTGCCGTAGAACAAAATAATTAATACTAGGAGCCGTATAAATTATGTGCGGGTTACCAAAACAACAGACAGATACCACACACAAAACGGGCTTACCAAAAGGAACAATGCAATAAGACAATCTCGACTCTTTAACTAATGATGATGATTTGGGAACTTCTCTTAACATAGTTTGGCATAGTTTTTACTCTCTCTCTCAGCGGCGGTGGAAGGGAAAGATGCCGGTAAATGTATTCTTCCTTTTACTTCCCCTCTTTTATGAAACTCCAGAAGTTTTTACACGAATATTCATTCACTCATTCAACCTTTCATCCATACACCAAAACTACCCAACCGGTTTTATATAACTCAACCAAAGGGAAAGACTAGTCCAAGAAATAAATAAATTTAATGAGTTAAAAATTATGTGGAGTAAAAAATGAAAAAAGTATTTTTGATCGTATTTTTTTATTTAATTCAAGTTTCTTTTGTAAATGCACAAACTCTGAAACTTGGTAATCAAAACTTTGTCAAAGAAAAGAACAAGTGGTTTGTGGTAGATAGATACAATAAATACGAAGTAAATGAGAGATCAATTACTGTCAAATTAAAAGAAAATGTTAGTGAGTCGGCATTAAACGCTTTAAACAAAAACAAAGGTGTCATAGTCGAACGAAGTAATGATCTTGGTTACATTGATTTGCTTTTACCCGAAGGGTCTAAATTTGATGAAATGTTTACACACTTGGTAAGCAGCGGTATCTTTGAAAGTGTCGAGGTAAATTCTTACGGGGAGTCATGCTCAAACGATCCTGGTTTTTCTTCTCAGTATTATCTATATAATCCGATTACACAGTATAACCCACAACGACCACAAATTTATGGCTCATTGGAGCAGAGTGGCACGCTTGAAGATGGTTCAACTAATCCTGTTACTGTTGCCGTTATCGGGTATGGTGTTGATAACACAAACCTTGAACTTAATATGTCATCGTATGGTTGGGATTTTGTTGATAACGATGCTTTCCCATATCCTAGCGATGGTGGCGATCATGAAACCGGTATCGCCGGGATTATAAGTGCAAAGACTAACAATGGTCAAGGAGTGGCAGGAGTAGCGGGTGGTAATGGTAACAACTCAGGGGCAAAAATTATGTCCTTAAGAATTGGCTATAAAATTGATGCTATTCCACCTGCTGCGGATGAAGTGTATTACAGCAATTTAATTGATGATGCAATCATCTTTGCTGCAAATAACGGAGCAAAAATTATTAATATGAGTTTTAGGTGTGATGAATCATCCGCGATAAACAGCGCGATCGATTATGCGTATTGGCAGAAAGGCTGTGTGTTAATTGCTGCTACTGGCAATAAAGGTAACTCTTCTATATCATATCCATCCAGTAATCCTAAAGTTATTGCTGTAGGCGGAATAGATATTTGGTGGAATAATTTTGGCGATTGGGGTCCAGGGCTTGATCTTGTTGCTCCTGCAACAGATATTTACTCAACTGTTAATGTGTCTCCATCCTCTGGTCCCTACGCCTGGGGATTTTTGGATAAGGGAACTTCTTTTTCCGCCCCGCAGGTTTCGGGAGTTGCCGCTCTTCTTTTATCGTATAATCCTAATCTGTTGAATTTTGATGTTGAAAATATATTAAAAAAGACTGCGAATACTGATCTTGACCATGGACCTAACGGAGTTTATGATGAATTACACGTTGGTAGTGGTATGTTAAATGCCTATGCAGCAGTATCTGAATTGATTGAACCCAATCCTGGAGTGCCCCAAAATATGGCTATATCGGCGATTTCCGGCAACCATCCTATTATATCTTGGTCTGCTGTATCAGGAGCTACACAGTACAAAGTTTATAGGGCAAACTCAGCTACCTGGAGATATGCCTATTCATTGCTAGGAACAACTACCAGTGCAAGCTGGACTGATAATACTTACACCGCGTCGTTAGTCCAAGATTTGCACTTTCAACAAATTATTATAGAGTTACAGCTATGGATGGTGATTTAGAATCTGTTACCTCCGCAGAGGTTAGTTGTGGGACAAATGCAACAAATAAAAGGAATCCCGGAATTGAACAAATTGAACCTCTGGAATATTCTCTTGAAAACAATTACCCAAATCCTTTCAATCCTAGCACATCAATTTCTTATTCAATAAGAGAAATGGGGTTGGTAACTCTAAAAATATTTGATGTGTTGGGAAGAGAAGTTTCGGTACTGGTCAATGAAATGAAAGAACCGGGTAAATACAGCATTAATTTTGATGCGTCAAAACTATCAAGTGGTGTTTATATTTACTATATAAATGCAGGTAATTTTACTTCTTCAAAGAAGATGATCTTGACAAAATAATTTAGTTAGATAAAAAAGGTTGGTTAGCTTAAGTTAGCCAACCATCTATTTGAAAGGGACTTTTATGAGGAGTAGATATAAAATATTGTTTTTATTCCTAATAACAATAAGTGTATATGCACAAGAATTTGAATTAGTTGGAGCACCCGGTGCAAATGGTGGTGTATACAGGATTACGATTAATCCGGATAATCCTTCAACAGTAGTTTCAACACATCGTAATGGAATTTTTAAATCCGAAGATGGGGGTAAAACAATTAAGATAATCCCCACACCATTTAACGAGTCTTACATCAATGATCTAATTGTTTATGGTGCAGACAACAAGATGCTTTTTGGTGAATACTTCACCGGCTATCATAAAAGCATAGATGGGGGAATTAATTGGACAATAATAAACACCGACAAAAACGCCAGAAAAGTTATTCGAATAAACCCATTGAATAAGGAACAGTATTATATAAAGAAGAATTACAACGAGCTATGGCGGAGCAATAATAGTGGTGATACATGGTACAAATTTGCGACATTTGACGATGAAATAATGACCTTCTCCATAGCTCCGGTTGATACTTCGACTTTGTACGCGGCTACATATAATCAATTGTATAAAACAACAAATGCAGGTAAAGATTGGGTTAAGAAAGTCCCTCTTTTTGATACAAGAATTATAAATATAAATCCATTAAATGCAAATGTACTTTATATTCAAACGGGAGGATTTATTCAGAAATCTGTTGATGGTGGGGAGCGCATAGACACAATCCTTGGTCCACAAGTTCTAACATATAAACTTAGCACCGCCGATACTTCAGTACTTTATGCCTCAATCCTAATGGATGATGTTGGAGTAAAGCGGGGAAATTATAAGTCAACTGACGGAGGATTAACCTGGCAGGAACTAAAAATAGGGATGGAGAATTCTCCAACAAGTCTGCCGCAACCGATGCATGAGATAGAAATAAACCCGCAAAATGGTGATGAAGTTTATGTGGGAATTGGTGAAATGGGAGTATTTAAGACAACGAACGGTGGAGTAAGCTGGTTTCATACGAATTTGACTTGTATGGAAGCTTCTTATCTTTCCACAGATAAAGACAATCCGGACGAGATAATGGTAGGGAACCGTGGCTGGGGAATATTAAAAACTAATGACGGTGGAAAGAATTGGATTTACCCACACTTTGATATTTCCCCAACAAAGATTGAGCCAATTGAACGATGTTTTAATTTTGACCCTGCCAACAGAAAGGAAGGTTTCTTAGCCGGTTCCAATTATTTGTACAAGACGGTAGATGGAGGTGACAACTGGGGATCAGTTAAACAATTTGATAAAGAAGTAAAGTCCGTACAATACCACAAATATTTACCGGATACGGTTTTTGCCGGTTTGGTGGGAGCATTTTACATAAGTACCGACAGAGGAAACAGTTGGGAACCGTATAATGGTGTGATACCATTCAATGTTCGTTATGTAAGAAGCGACCCCAAGCTTTTATACAGCTTTAATGTTGAACTCATAGGTGCCACCTATACTTTTGTAGCAAAGAAATCAACTGATTTAGGGAAAACATGGTATCAGATAAATAATGGCTTGCTTGAAGCTTCTGAACTTAATCCAGTGAATGCTATTTCGTCTTTAGAACCAGATATAAATAATCCGGATATTGCTTATTGCGGACAAGTTGGTGCGTTAAGCAAGACGACAAATGGTGGCGAAAGTTGGTTCCAAGTGGATTCCTCAATAAAGGTTTTAGAACCATGGTTTGGGTATCCAACTATTTTATTAGATCCAAATAAAAGTGGAAGAATTTATGTAGGTATAAGAGGCAGTGGTGTTCTCTATACAGATCAATTCACTAAAGGGGGATTATATCTCACTGAAGATGATTGCAAAACTTGGAGGAGAGTTTATGAAGGCACAGTCCTAGGCATCTTTTCAGATGAAGGAAATCCGCGCCGGGTGTTTATAAACACTTACCAAGGAGTATTCAGATTTTTAGATACTCTTACTGTGTCTGATATAAAGGATGTTCCAAATAACTTACCGGAAAGTTTTCTTTTACAGCAAAACTACCCAAATCCATTCAATCCAAGCACAACAATAAACTACCAAATACCAACTAGCAATCTTGTTACTCTTACGGTATATGATGTTCTTGGTAATGAAGTAGCAGTACTTGTAAATGAGTGGAAAGAAGCCGGAAGTTACAACAAACAGTTTACAACAAGTGGTAAGCAGCTTGCAAGCGGAATGTATTTCTACACCTTAACGGCAGGTAAGTTTACGGATACAAAGAAGTTTATTTTGATGAAATAGTATCTTTTTGGGGAACACTCAAATGTAAATTCTTGAAAACCGATTCTTTTGAGTCGGCTTTTTTTCTTAATTTTGTACCGCTTTGAATTCCCATAAAATTATTAACAATGAAAGAGATTGATCTTGGAACTAACTTGTAAAATATTAAAAGAATCGAAAACTGTTGCCGTTGTAGGTATCTCAAATAAAATGGAAAGAGACAGCGGCAGAATTGCGGAACTGCTTAAAAGAAGAGGATACGACGTTGTCGGCGTTCATCCGACTTTAAAGGAAGTTTTCGGCATCCCTGTTTATGCTTCGTTAAAAGATATTCCGCATAAAATAGATTTAGTTGATGTCTTTTTAAGTTCGGATAAAGTTCCGATGATCATGGATGATGTTTTGGCGATCAAACCGAAATATTTGTGGTTCCAATTTGGAGTAATAAATGATGAAGCTGCATCATTAGCCGAGCAGAACGGCATTCCTACTGTGCAAAACCGATGTGTTGCGATAGAACTGAACGTATGCTAATTAGAAATTACGAATTAGGAATTAGGAATGGGGGAAAGAATTGAAATTCTTCTTTTTGATTTTTGTAATCATCACTTCTGAAATGTTTTGTCAGATTGTAATCCCTAAACAGAATTTGTCTTTCAAACCGTTTCGAGTTGATTCAATAGCTATAAAGGGAAATGATATTACCGAACCGGAAATCATTCTAACCGAATTGACTTTTTCAAAAGGCGAAGTTGTCGATTCAGTAAAACTTAGATACAATCGTGAACGTATCTACAGTTTGGGAATATTCACGAACGTTAAACTTTATCCCGAATCGAATGAGGATAAAACAACACTTATTATTGAAGTAAACGAGAGCTGGTATATCTGGCCAATCCCTTTTTTAGCATTGCGTGATAGAGACTGGAAAAAAGCTACGTACGGTTTGGATGTTTTAATAATGAATTTTCGCGGTCGTAATGAAAAACTTAGAACCTCTTTCAGTCTTGGTTATGATCCATCATTTACATTGCAATATTCAAAGCCATACTGGTTCCGGAAGGAAGCAATTTATTTTGACGCATCATTTGTTTATGTAAATCAAAATAATAAAAGCAGATTAGCCGAATATTTGTACGGAGAAAAATTTAAACAAAAATTTATCGGCGGCAATCTTACTCTTGGTAAACGTTTTAATCTTTTTAATAAAGCGGATGTTTATGGCGGTTTCTCCTATGTTGCAACTCCCAAATTTATTTCGGGTGTAAACGCGTCTAACTCGCGAATTGATAGACTTCCGTTCCTCGGATTTCGTTACTATTATGATTCGCGCGATCTTGCACAATTCCCTAAAGACGGAACTTATTTTAACGCGGATATTTTGAAAAAGGGTTTTGGTGAAGGTGGAATAGATTATAATATTTTCTCTGTTGATTTTCGTGAGTACAGAACAGTTTATAAAAGTCTCTCCTCAAAGTGGAGATTTACAACCCGTCAATCTTTCGGTAAGCTTATCCCTTTTTATGATAATAGTTTTCTCGGTTATAGTGAAAGAGTCCGCGGGCACTTTACAGACATCTCGGAAGGTCATAATATGTATCTCACCCAACTTGAGTTTAAATATCCGCTGTTAACGGAAATTAATATCCATTTGAATCTCCCGTTGATTCCCGAAGCGCTTTTAAGTTATCGTGTAGAAATCTATGCGCAAGCTTTTGTTGAAGGAGGAGTAACGCAGTTTAGAGGAAAATCTATTAATTTGTCTCACGGCTTTTCCGGATATGGATTTGGATTAACAACGTTAGTGCTTCCATACAACATCGCGCGTTTAGAATTTGCACTTAATGAATTAGGAAAATCAGAAGTAATATTTGACCTTGGCATATCTTTCTAACATAGAATTATATTACTCTCATCCCGACTCCTTTTCCGGTACTTCGGTAAAGGTAACAGGCGAAGAATTTTCGCATCTAACGAGAGTTATGCGTCATAAAATTGACGACGATATTTACGTTACCGACGGTTGCGGAAAAATATTTACTTGTAGAATTACTGAAATTGATAAAACTTTTTTGTCGGCGGAAATTCTGTCAGTTGAAACATATGAGAATAAATTTCAGAATATTTTTTTCTGTATTCCGAAATTGAAGAGTCCGGAGCGATTTGAATTTGCGCTCGAAAAATGTGTGGAGTTGGGAATAACGAACTTCATAATTTATGAGTCGATGCGAACGGTTGCGAAATCTATTAAAGTTGAACGGTGGGAAAAGATTCTTCTCTCCGCGATGAAACAATCGCTGCGAAGTTATTTGCCGAAGATCCATTCTTTAACAAATTTTAAAAACATTTTGGAATTAGATGGGACTAAAATTCTCTTTGAACAAAACGCGGAAAAGAAATTGAGTGAGTTGAAATTGGCAAATGATAAAAATTACTATTTTATTTTCGGTCCGGAAGGCGGTTTGGACAAAAAGGAAATTGAATCAGCCGGAACGGAAAACCTTTTTCAACTTACGGAAAACCGGCTGAGATCGGAGACGGCGATTGTTTTTGCTGCTGCGAAAATTACAGCTACTTTTTTATGAGCGATGAAATAACAGATGAAGAAATTGATCTGTCAATCCCTTTGTGGAAAGCGAACATTTACAGCTTCCCAATTTTTATTCTTTCACTACTTGTAACTGTCCAACCATACTCGTTTCTCTGGGGAACGGAGAAAGTCTATTCCCAGTTTAGCAGCACTTCCAATTTTCTTCTTCTAATTTTAATTTTTTTCGTCGGCATAATTTTACATGAAATTATTCATGCAATCTCCTGGGTTACATTTGCGAAAATCCCATTCAGTAAAATCAAATTCGGATTCAATGTAAGATCACTTTCGCCTTATGCACATTGTGGAGAAGCGGTTACTGCAAAAGTTTACAGAATAGCTTTGCTTACACCGGCAATTATTTTAGGATTCATCCCAATTTTTATTTCGTTTGTTACCGGAAGTGTTTGGTTCTTTGTAACGGGATTGCTTTTTACTGTTACCGCATGCGGAGATTTTTTAATCTTCTGTCTGATACGAAAAGTGAAGAATGATCAATTGGTTGCCGATCATCCGGAGAGGGCGGGGTGTAAAGTGGTTGGGGAATCCGGAGGTTAAAACCTTCGACACTGAACATCCATTTTGTCCAAGAACGGCGAAGGTTTTGCTTTCTAAACATTATTTATCGTTGAAATAGTTTTATAGATTTTAGAACTGTTTCACCAAAATAATTTGGTTCAGGATTTTCGTGTGGAGTGCGAACCTTTCCATCTTTGTCAAACAGACCCATCGAATAAAGTGTCCCAATAATATCTGGTTTAGCATCAATAGAATAACCTGCTTTTGCCCAATAACTTTGCAATATTCTTAAATATGCTGCCGCATACATAATGTTGGTAGAATCATTTAGTAATTTATCTACCAACATTGAGGGGGTAGTACTAATAGAAAACCGCTGTTTATATTTTTCCCCGGGACAAAAAATTGATGTCGAGTCAAAATATTGCGATTCGATAAAATATGCTGTTTTTAACTTAACTTGAGAAAAACCCAACGAACCATTTTGACCTGCTTTAATATATACCAAATCAAATAGCTCATCAGTCCAATCATAATTTAGGACACGTTCAGTGTAAATAACCGAAGCTAAATAACTAGCATTAATATCATATGATTTGGCAGCAGCATTAATGTACTTGATATTTTTTTTTACTTTTGAATAAGCTGTTTCATGATTTTCAGCAAACACAGAAGAATAAAAGACAATAAAAAATATGTTAATAAATAAATATTTTACTCGTACTCTCATTTGGGTTTACTTCAACAAAACAATTTTTCTAGTAATTGATGCTTTCGGCGTAATTAAAATCGCTAAATAAATACCACTAGCAACTTGAGCTCCATAGTCATCATGACCATCCCATACCACATTAAAAACACCTTCTTGCTGATGACCGGTATGTAGCGTCTTAATTTTCTGTCCGGTAATGTTGTAGATACTTAACTCTGTTTCTACCGACTCACAAACCGTAAATGTTAAGACTGTTGATGGATTAAAAGGATTTGGATAATTAGTTAGAGTGGTTAATCTACTATCACCAGTCGAAGCCAGCTTAATTTGTGCTGTGTTTCCATTAGCTAAAGACTTTTGGAATAATTCTGAAATATTACTATTACTATAGGGAATCTCCCCTAAAGCCACACGTATTTCTTGAATGATTGGAGAGCCGGGGTAAGCATGAATAATTTCTTCTGCTATTAAACGAGCTAATGAATCTTCTTTTATACCAAGATATTGGTAAAATTTATCTGCTATTGCTATGAGACCTAAAGGAGTTGTAGAATGTTTCTTATAAAGTTTATCTAAAATATCAATCCTTTTATTAAAATCTTCTTCAAATTGCGCTTTAATATATTGTGCATAAGCGCCTATTTTTTTGTTTGATAAGCGTGATTGAAGATCATCAATATAATTCATAAATAATTTAACAGAGTCTGAATTCTTGCCAACTTGACTAATCAATGAGTTTAAAGCATAACAAGCGATTGTCGAATCCGGATGATTTTCAATGATACTTTTATGATTCTTAAAAATCTTTCCTCCCAATGCTGCTGCCATATTTGAAGTTTGTAATGACTTGCTGAATGCCTTATTAAACAACTCGGTTTCCGGATTTGATTTCATTGCCAAATTTGGCTCATCACCGCCGCCACAATTATCACCCGGTGGAGGAAAACCAACATATCCCCAGATATTTACTATATTTGAATTCACGCTCCCACATACTTCCGCGTAATTATAAAATGCTCTAAAATATTCATTAGCCGGGATGTAAATATTCGGGCGATATTGCCAACATGACATCACAGTTTGCTGGCTTGGTGTAAGCCATCCCTCGTTTTCATAGCAACCTGGAACATAAACATAATTATAAGGTAGTAATGGCGCTTCAGGGTCTCCAAAACCACAATCATAATTACGATAACGATGATTAACTTCATAGAAAAGAGCTTCCCCCCCGTTATTTCCAATAGTAATTGTACTTGAGAAATAACTATTGGCAGCGCCATAACCTACATAATTACCGGCAGTCCACAGGTGTGCAGGTGGTGGTGGTAATGGAATTACAAATAAATTACATTCTGTAGCAAACCAGTACAATAAACCTGCTGTAGCGCGGATGGCTTGTGGAAAAGTTTTATCACGAATATTTTCTTCTGTTGATTGAACAAAAGGACCCTGCCCAACCGGTTCCCCTAATGAACTCAAATTTACTGATGTCAAATATGCAACTTCTTCTGGTAAAGAGTTGCCACCAATTAAATCGTTACCTACTGAACAATAGGGGCCTGTAGAACCAAAATGATTTGCAATCTGTTGTGTAGTATAAAGTAAATAATGCAGGGGATTTGAAGATACGAAAGGGTTTATTAAACTACCAGAATTATTTCCATTCCATGTTGCCCAATGGTTATTTTCTGAAATCCAGTTCTCGTAATCATCATCTGAAAGTCCATGTTCATCTCTACGTGTATGTGCTGGCACCGACATGTCTTGAACTAGATGACACATCCTTCCAAGGATTTCCCATGTAAAAACATCACGCCACCCAGTACCAAGAACAACTTCATAATTACAAGTTCTCCAATCAGAATTAGGCACTCCATAGTAACCAGTTATCCATGCACGACCGGTTGTGTATAGTTCTGTTAATGAGTTATACTTCATTCCAAATCCACCAGCATGAGGAATATAAATATCTCCTCCTGAAGCCAATTTAAAGTGTTGACTTCCTGGAGGTACAGGACATTTAATTTCCCATGCTTTATATGGATAAGCAAAATATTGCAGTTTATCATAAGTGTTACGATAAGAGCCTATAGTGCCAACACCACTTTCTATTAGAAAAGTATTTTGAGTAAAGTCTCCATCATCGCTGTCCCAGAAATGTGATATTGATGCCGACCAACCAGATTGCCAGCAATAACCAAAAACTATATCTTCTTCATCTTCCCGCCAAGCTCCAGCCATTATATTTAAATTTTGCCAAATAGGCTTAACATAACCATCACGAAGATTTACATGATTCATCATTTCGGCTATATCTCTTCCTATGTAATTTTTAAGCAATGTATATCCTTCCTGCGTTATATACATGTGGACTGCTTGTTTATGTGAATAAATCAACATACTGTTTAATAGAATAAACAGGAGAAATATTTTAATAATGTACTTCATAACTATAAATCCTTTCTTTAGAAATTATAAATTAACCCGATTTTAATACTTGGAAGTAATAAAGGAGTTTTGTTTTTTTGAATGACTGTAGCAATGCCAATAGCCCAGAGAAAATTAAATCCATCCATCCTAATTTTGTCAGAACCAGTAGTTAATTGATATTTATTTACGTTAGAATTATTCTTATTATTAAATCCGTAACTATATTCAAAACTTACGTTATCTAAAGGGAACCAGCTTTTTTTTAATAATTCATCATAAAATAGAATTGAAAACCTTAAACCAACTCCTGCCAAAATCTTTATTCCTATACCTCCTTCCGCATTTCCTCTAGCAGGAAAAATTTCTGTTTTTAATGCTGTGCTATATTTATTATTAAAATTACAACCCACACCGAAATAAAGTATTTCAGAAGAACCAAAACCTGAATATAAAAACATACTTCTTCCAACTTGTTTTTCCACTAAAGTATCTATGTGGTAATCTTTTTCATTTATATTAAATGACCAATAATATCTACCGAGATCAGTATGGATATAATCTGATAATCCTACGCCTGCATTAAAGCCTCCATCTGCACTCCAAAAATGGGTACATGAAGGAGACCATCCATTACCCCAACCCCCATACCTATAGACTATATCCTCTGTATCCTCCCTCCAAGCACCTGTCGCAATGTAAGGGGATAAACTTTCTGTAGGTCCTAAGACATCGAGACCAATGTGGTTTTTTAAATCAGGAATTTGAAGGCCGATTTTGTTTTCAAGATACCAATAAGCCTCTTTAACTAAGTATTGATGTACCCATTCTTTATGTGCTAAGATTGGTTTAACAAAAAAAAGGACAAGCGCTAAAACTAAAATTGATCTTTTGACTGTTTGCATAAAATCTCCTTTTGATAATTATAAACATTTATTAAAATCCAATACCAAGTCCGAAATCAAGTGAAAGACCCGAACCAATATTAAAATAGTTTTTACCCTTATGTTTGTACCATGAAAAACCAACCAAACCCATACGGATAAAACCATGTAATCCTTTATCAATTTTTATATAACCAACATTAATAACAAACTCCGCATAATTGAACAATAGATTGTTAGGAATTGATGATTCAATGTTATCGCCAGTTGTATTTCTGCGAAATGTCAACACTCCACTAATTCCAAAACAGGAAGAAATAAATGGATACCATGTTATTCCTCCTCCATATCGTTCTTCACCATCTCTTGGGCCAACAAATGGAGGTAAAAAAACAAAATCAGACCCGTATGATAATTCATACGATAGTTGTTCAACAAATTGAGAGCGTATTCCTATTCTTGTTCCAGGCATAGAAAGACCTGTTCCAATATGAATATCATATATAGGATAGATTTCCGATCTGGGTATGCTATCCACCACTGCGTGCACTTGTTGTGCATAACTTAGGTTAGACATAGAAAAATAAAAAATGAACATCCAAAAAAAATATTTCATAAGACCTTCTATTAAAATCCAAATTTACTTTTTTAATCTCCAAGTTCTAATCGTTCTTTATCTTTTACAAAGGATGGCGAACAGACATTAAGCCTCTCATTCATCAACCTCATAAAAAATCCCTACTGGCTACTGCGCCGGCGGCACTTCCGGTTTAGGTGGCGGCGTTCCTTTGCTTTCGCTTATTATATATCGCGTCAGCTTTGCAAAGTTTTCGGGATAGACATATTTTGCCGCGTTACATACATCCTGCATTCTTTGCCATGCAGTGTTCAATTTACCAACGCGCTCTTGTGTTAGTACGCCTCTATCTTTCTTAAACGCTTCCTGTTTTTGGTTTGCTTCGTCAAGCGCTGTTTTGATTGAACCTATTTCATCTATCTTTGTCTGAGTAAAACCTTTCGCAAATAGCTGTGCTGAGTATTTTACCGCCGTCTTATGAAACTGATTCATAAATTGGATCATCTTGTTTTGCGCCTGTCTTGCTTTATCATAATCACGGTACCCGAACTCATTAAGAACTGCGGTGCTTGCCGGGAATGCTTTTTCAATATGATACTTGGAAGATTGGAATATTTTCTTGCTTTCTTCCATCAACCTTGTTACCTCAACGGTAAGTCCGCTCTGTTGAGTAACCACATTATTATCTTTCGCTTCTTCTTCAGCAGCCGTAATTTCATTCAGCCAATCTGTTTCAAAAGGAGAGCTAAATCTACCGTCAAAAGCTATAAAATCCGTTTGGTCTTGCACAAAACAGCCTCTGATGGTCTTTTCTAATTCAAGAGCCGCCGCATCACTCATTGCATAAACTCTTTTTGTTTCTTCAGGTTTGGACATATTGATCCTCCGATCCTATTAAGTTAAAGAAATTGAATAATTTATTAGAGC
>Ga0210046_1001690_pt1 | contig 16659 bp, 18 predicted proteins | sample CryGeyCG2114_250_FD_185461 | JGI IMG/M metagenome (GOLD analysis project Ga0210046, IMG submission 185461) | Groundwater microbial communities from aquifer - Crystal Geyser CG18_big_fil_WC_8/21/14_2.50 (SPAdes) (version 2) | ecosystem: Environmental > Aquatic > Deep subsurface > Groundwater ... | reverse complement strand
AATTATTTATTTTTTATTTTATAATATTATATCATTAATGATTTTTGGTGAAGAAGAGGTTTTTCCCTACTACTTGCAACAACCCTTTATATATTACATTAAAGCCCTTCTTATATTTCCTTTTTTAGAAGAATTAATATTCAGAAGAAGTTTACTTCGATTATTGTTAGTGAACTATTCCGCCAAAAAAGCTATAATCCTCTCTTCATTTGGGTTTGCACTATGTCATTATTTTTCAAATACAGCATTATTTTACACTTTTTTGGGCAGTCTTTTTTTTGGTTATCTTTATTTAAAATATAGAAACATATGGATTTGTTTCATTATGCATTCGTTACATAATTTATTAGTCATAATTATTTTGCCTTTAATAAAAGTAGAATTTATAAATTCATTTAAATATCCAGTTATTTTGTTGTTTATTATAGTTTCTTTAATTTTGATAATATTTTCTTTAAAAAAAATTATCAATTTAAAATGAATAATACCAGAAAAAATTATAATGAAAATCCTAATAGCTCTACCAAAAAAAATCATTCTACTAAAAAGAAAAGTTGGCTCTTTAAAATGATTGATGAAATTATTTATTTCTTTTTTCATTAAAAATTAAAATACTATGATATCAATAATTTTCCCTCTAAACGGTTTTAGTCTTCCTTATCTTAATTTAATTCTGATTAATCATCTCTAAATAGCTTTTGAGGTGTGAGAGTTTATATGTTATACCCCGATTTCGATTATTTCTATAGAATTTAAAGTTTTTGATCTTGGCATATAATAGTTCTTCACCCAAGAGGTCTTCCTAGATATATGTTGGCATAGATTTGAGTGGTTGCGATTTTGGTGTGGCCGAGGAGCTTTGAAACGGTTTCAATGGGGACACCGTTGCTCAAAGTTACTGTAGTGGCGAAGGTATGGCGGGCAATGTGGAAGGTAAGGTGCTTATTAATCTCCAACTTTGTTGCTATTTCCTTTAAATAGAAATTGGATTTTTGGTTGGAATAAACCGGCAGAAGCTTTCCTGTAATCTGAACTTTTGGATGGTCTTTATACTTCGCGAGAATCTTTGCTGCTTCGGGCAGTAGTGGGACCTTTACCGGCACACTTGATTTTTCCCTTTTTGTGTAAATCCATTCCTGGCCATCGATACCGATACAAATATTATCGGGGGTAAGATTGTACACATCAATGTGAGCCAGTCCGGTATAGCAAGCAAAAACAAAGAGGTCTTTATTGATCTGATGTTGTGGTTTCTCAAAGGTACTTTCATAAAGCAGCTGCAGCTCTTCTTCATTGAGGTGCTCGCGTTCTGACTTTTCAAATTTAAGCCTGAATTTGTGACCGGGGTTCTTTTCAATCCATTCCAGGTATTCAGCCAACTTGAGCAGCTTTTTAAAGCGCTCCATATGTTTCATCCTACCATTGTTATTTAGGTCCACTTTTTTTCGCAGGAAATTGTCAAAGTCAATGATGAACTCATAATTGATTTGTTTGAGGTAGATGTCTGCTGACTTGTGTTTCTCAGAAACAAATTCGAGGAGGTACTTCTCTGTGGTATCATAGTTTTTTAGGGTTCCTTCCCTGAGGTTACTGTTCTTCCTGCAGTTGTGATAAGTTAATAGTTCGGATAGTGTTTTATTCTTACTGTCCTCACCAAAGTAACGCGCTTTTACAAGACCTGCTGAAATATGTTTCCCCTCCTCTACCAGTTCTTTATGGGCTTTATAGATATTGGTTTTTATTTGTTCAATGGAGTTGTTGACGATTTGTGCCATGGACGATGAACCTTTTACGACACTTGATGTCTGACACCACTGTTTTAGAGGGGTTTCGTGCTTTATGCTGAACTCGGTGTATTTTCCGTTTACCGTTAGCCTAGCATAGATCTGTCCTGTTTCAGGATTTAATTTTTTCTTTCTGATAATGAAAGAAACGTGAAAGGCGTTCAAATTGTGCATATTTAAAGGGTTTGGTTAATAATGCACGAAAGCCAAACCGTTCAAAAAATGTCACTTGGATGTGAAATGTAAATATAAAACTCTTTTTTTATGATTAAAATGTCTCACAAAAAATAGTGTGAATTTTGTTAAAATTTGAGCTTAAAAAAACTTGTAAAACCCTATCAATATTGGATTTAATGATGAATTTTCGACTCACAAATGTCTCACAAGTATCTCACAGAACTCACACATATCTCACATAAGATTGGGTAAATTTTGTTAAAATTTGGAAGATGAAAAAAACCTAATTATATGATTTTCATATAATTAGGTTTTTATTGGTGAGTTTTGGTAAACTCTTTGTCGGGATGACAAGATTTGAACTTGCGACCCCTCGCCCCCCAGACGAGTACGCTACCAGGCTGCGCTACATCCCGTTTATACTTAAATAATCCAATTTAATTTTATAAAAATTTAGAATAAATTATTCCAAACTTTAAAGTGGAGCAGCAGGTCCTTAGCTTGTCGAAGGGCTACATCCTAAAATCAGTTTGCAAAAGTAACTAATTAAAAAAGTTTTCCAAATAAGTAAATACATTTAATTCCTTAATACAATAAAACCTTCCCATTTCTGGAAAGGTTTTGTCGGGGTGGCAGGATTCGAACCTGCGGCCTTCCCGAAGCAAGTTCGGGACGCTATAAAAATCCTACTTTCCTTAATACAATAAAACCTTCCCATTTCTGGAAAGGTTTTGTCGGGGTGGCAGGATTCGAACCTGCGGCCTCCTGCTCCCAAAGCAGGCGCGATAACCGGGCTACGCTACACCCCGAATAAAAATATGTTTTTTATCGGAGTGCAAATATATCCTTTTCTATAGGAATTTATCATTAATTTTTAATTTTTTTTATGTAAAAAATAATAAGGTATTGATTTACTAATAATTAACATATTTTTTGTAAAAATCATTCCCCACATTATTCTGTTTTTAGTAACTTTTCCGAAAATTAATTTTATGCGGTATTTTCTATCTTATCTAGTCCTTTTAACCTTTTTTACCTCTTGTGCGCAACAAGTAAAACTGGATGATATTCCTATACAAGAAGAGGTGCGAAATTACAGTATTAAAACTTTTGTTTCTGGCATTTCTATTCCTTGGGGTATGGCTTGGTTGCCGGATGGCAGTATGCTTATTACCGAAAAAAGCAGCGATCTTATTCATTTTATTAATGGTGAGAAATTAAATATTACAACAACATTCCATGATTTATATATAAGAGGTCAAGGCGGGCTTTTAGATATTGAAGTACACCCCAACTACCTTGAAAATGGCTGGATTTATATTTCCTACGCATCCAATGAAGGAGAAGGCGATGGTGGAAATACAAAGTTAATAAGAGCAAAACTTGAGGGGAATACGTTGACACAAGTGGAAACTTTATACAAAGCAACCCCAAACACAACTAGTGGGATACATTTTGGCTCCAGAATTGTTTTTGACAAGGATGGGTATGTCTATTTAACCATTGGTGATCGAGGAAACAATGAGGAAAATCCTCAAGACATCCATAGAGATGGCGGAAAAGTGTATCGTTTACACGAGGATGGTAGCATTCCTAAAGACAATCCTTTCATTTCTGTAGCAGGGGCTAAAACTGCTCTGTTTTCCTATGGACATCGCAATTTGCAAGGCATGACAATACATCCTTCAACAGGAAAAATATGGACTCATGAACATGGACCTAAAGGAGGTGATGAAATAAATATCCTTAAAAAAGGAGCTAATTATGGATGGCCTGAAATTACGTATGGGTTAAATTATGACGGCACTGTAATTACAGAAGAAACAGAACGTAAAGGGATGGAAAACCCCATTTATTATTGGCTTCCATCTATCGCGCCAAGCGGAATGGCTTTTGTAACCGGCGATAAATTTCCGGATTGGAAAGGCGATTTATTAGTAGGTTCGCTTAAATTTCAATATCTAGAATTAGTGAAATTAGATGGGAATAAAGTCATTGCAAGACAAAAAATAGCAACAGACATCGGAAGAGTACGAAATGTAAAAATAGGTCCTGATGGTTATATTTATATTGCCGTGGAAGGAAAAGGAATTGAAAGAATTACTCCTAATTAATATGAAAAATCACATACATTTATTATCCTTTACTTTATTCTTTTTTGTAAGTTGTACTTCTCTTGAAAAGAAAAAAGTTGCAGAAAATTCTACTAAAAATAGCATAGTAATTTCGGATAATCATTCGAAAGAAAAAACAGAATTGCAAAAAAGCATAATGCGCGGTAAAAATGTGTATTCCGGTTTTTGCATGCAGTGCCATTTGCCTGACGGTAAAGGCGTTCCCGGAAACTTTCCTCCATTGGCAGGCTCAGACTGGCTTACTGACAAGCGTTCTGAAAGTATTTACGCTGTAAAATTTGGACAAACTGGTGAAATTATCGTAAACGGAGTAAAATACAACAACGTGATGGCACCAATGGGTCTTAACGATGAAGAAGTTGCTGACGTGATGAACTATATAATGAACTCATGGGGAAATACACAAGACCAAATGGTAACTGTTGACGAAGTAAAAGATGTAAAAAAGTAAATGAAATGCAAATCCATTTTTTGCTATTACTTATTATGAACCAATTAGCATTCTAAAAATCGACATCTTAATCCTTTGTACTTCCTACTTAATACTATTTAATTATTACCTTTGTTAAAACTTAATCAGATGCTAATAATAGGAATAGCCGGCGGTACAGGTAGTGGTAAAACCACGGTGGTAAACCAGATATTAAATGAACTTCCAAAAGCAGATGTTGGTGTAATTTCGCAAGATTCCTATTATAAAGACACTACCCATCTTAGTTATGAAGATCGTGTAAAAATAAATTTTGACCACCCTCAAGCTATTGATTTTGATTTACTTGTTACTCATCTTAAAGAATTAAAAAGCGGGAAAACTATACAACAACCCGTGTACTCCTTTATGGATCATAATAGAACAAAAAAAACCATTCCCACAGTACCAAAAAGAGTGATGATTGTAGAAGGTATTTTGATTTTTGCGCACCCGGATATCCGAGAAATGTTTGATATGAAAATATTTGTACACGCTGACTCTGATGAAAGACTTATAAGAAGACTGAAAAGAGACATTACAGAACGAGGACGAAATCTTGAGGAAGTGCTAAACCGTTACCAAACAACACTAAAACCTATGCACCAGCAATTTATAGAGCCAACAAAGGAATTTGCAGATATAATAATCCCTACAAATCGCTATAACACGGTGGCTGTAGAAATGGTACAAACCATTATCCATCAAAAATTAAGAGCCTAAAATGGAAACATCCGGTACTAAAAAGAAAAAATGGTGGAAGTATGTAGGAAACAAATATATCCTCATTCTTCTAGTATTTGCTATTTGGATGGTATTTTTTGATAGTAACTCTTTATTGGTTCATAAAGAATTGAATGACGAAATAATGGAACTAGAAAACAACAAAGAATATTTTCAACAAGAAATTTCAAAAGATAAAATATTTTTAAAAAAACTAAAAGACAGCAGTGAATTAGAAAAATTTGCAAGAGAAACCTACTTTCTAAAAAAAGATAACGAAGAAATATTTATTATCGAGCACGAAGATAGTATCCAAAAGAAATAATAAAGATGAGCGAATTTTTATTCCAAGAATTTAAGGAGGTATCTGCTAAAGCCTGGAAACAAAAAATACAAGCAGAACTAAATGGTGCCGACTATACTAAATCGTTAGTTTGGAAAAATACCGAAGGAATTGATGTTACCCCCTTTTACCATCAAGACGAAATTAAAGATCCCTTCACCCCTATTCCCGGACAGCCGAAAAATTGGTCCGTATGCCAGTCTATTTTTGTTGATGATGTAACTATTGCCAATCATCTCGCCTTAGACGCCATAAAACGTGGTGCAGAGGCTATACAGTTTTTAGCAGTAAAAGAATTTTTACCTCAAGCCCTTTTTAAGGAAATAGATTTTTCAAAAACAAAACTCTATTTCCATTTTCAGTTTCTTTCTAAAGATTTTATTGAAACACTAAACGAATTTTTCAAAAACAAAAACACTACATTTTTTCTCAATGTGGATATCATTGGAAACCTAACAAAAGACGGCAATTGGTTTTATAATTTAAAACAAGACCACCAAATTCTGGAAGAAATTATTAAAAACACTACTTCTACCAATACTATTTTAAGTGTAAATACTTCCATCTATCAAAATGCCGGAGCAACCATGGTGCAACAACTAGCGTATGCACTTGCTCACGCCAATGAATACCTAAATCACCTCAACAATATAACGATTAGCAAAGATATTTTCCTAACATTTCAAGTTGCTGTAGGGTCTAATTATTTCTTTGAAATCGCAAAACTCAGAGCGCTTAGAAAACTTTATGCCGCTTTAGCAAAAGAATATGGTTATTCCGAAAATTGCCATCTTTTTGTAACACCTTCCATAAGAAACAAAACCATTTACGACTATAATGTAAATATGTTACGCACTACAACCGAATGTATGAGTGCCATTTTTGGAGGTGCAGACACCATTTGCAACGTACCTTACGATGCTTTATACCACAAAAGCAACGAATTTGGCGAACGCATATCTCGCAATCAATTGCTAATTCTAAAAAAAGAAAGTTATCTGGATATGGTTAGTAATCCTGCCGATGGCTCGTATTATATAGAATCGATTACCAATCAATTAGCTGAAAAAGCACTCGCTCTTTTTAAAGAAATAGAAAAAGCCGGCGGATTTTTAAAACTACTAAAAGAAGGGGTCATTCAGAAAAAAATAAAAGAAAGTGCCGCAAAAGAACAAGAATTATTTAATGAAGGGGAAAAAATACTACTTGGCACAAACAAACACCCCAACAAAAAAGATAGCATGAAAAACGATTTGGAACTCTACCCTTTCGTAAAAATAAAACCAAGAAAAACCCTTCTCGAGCCCATTATAGAAAGACGCTTAGCAGAAAAAGTGGAACAAGAACGACTTGAAAAGGAGTAGTTTTCAACCCAAATGCTTATATTTGAATAAACTAAAATACTATGGAAGCCATAAGAAAAATTGTCAAAGTAATTGACAATACAATTACAATAACGCTCCCTGATAATTTTTCAGACGGAGAAGTGGAAGTTATTGTATTAAAAAACGATTCTATTTTTGCTTTGACCGAGAATCAAAAAGAAATTCTCAACAAACGTTTAGCAGAACCCGATGATCATTACATTTCTGCAGAACAATCCATAGATTATTTAAAAAAGAAATATGGTCTTTAAAGTCCAAGTACTTTTACAAGCGCAAAGAGAGATTGATGAAGCTATTGCTTACTACGAAGAAATAAGCCCATCAATTCCTAAAAAATTCATAGAAGAATTGTCATCAACATACCATACCCTTTCCAAAAACCCATATTATCAAAAACGTTATTTAAATTTTAGAGGATTACCGTTGAAACGATTTCCATTTATATTGTTTTTCGATTTAAATGAAACACAACAAATAGTAAAAATTATATCATGTTTTCATTCAAGTAAAAACCCCACTAATTATCTAAAAAAGTTAAGATAAAGTAAATGAGTAGAAAAAACATACAACATATTAAAATTCAAAGTTCTGATAACTTATCTAGGCATTCAAATTTAACCTTGGAAACTGCGGAAGGTATCGAGGTAAAAAAAACCTATTCCAAAGAAGACATCGATACTTTAAAACACCTCAATTTTGTTGCAGGAATTGCGCCACATCTTCGCGGTCCTTATAGTACCATGTATGTTCAAAAACCGTGGACCATCCGTCAATATGCCGGATTTTCAACCGCTGAAGACAGTAATGCTTTTTACCGAAGAAATCTTGCAGCAGGTCAAAAAGGACTTTCTGTAGCATTTGATTTAGCTACACATCGAGGATATGACAGCGACCACGAGCGCGTGCAAGGCGATGTTGGAAAAGCTGGAGTTGCTATCGATTCGGTGGAAGACATGAAAATTTTGTTTGATCAAATTCCGTTAGACAAAATGAGCGTATCAATGACCATGAATGGTGCCGTATTACCCATTATGGCATTTTACATCGTTGCCGCAGAAGAACAAGGTTTTTCACTAGAAGCATTAATGGGAACCATCCAAAACGATATTCTCAAAGAGTTTATGGTAAGAAACACGTACATCTATCCGCCAACTCCTTCCATGCGTATCGTTTCTGACATTTTTGAGTTTACCTCTAAAAAAATGCCTAAATTTAATTCCATTTCTATTTCTGGCTACCATATGCAAGAAGCCGGGGCTACCTGCGATTTAGAGTTGGCTTACACCCTAGCAGATGGATTAGAATACCTTCGCACCGGAATTGCGGCTGGTATGGACATTGACGCATTCGCCCCTCGCCTATCCTTTTTTTGGGCGATTGGGATGAACCACTTTATGGAAATTGCAAAGATGCGAGCAGCGCGTATGTTATGGGCAAAAATCGTAAAACAATTTAATCCAAAAAATGAAAAATCGCTTGCTTTACGCACCCATTGCCAAACCAGTGGATGGAGTTTAACAGCGCAAGATCCTTTTAATAATGTAGCCAGAACATGCATTGAAGCAGCAGCAGCAGCTTTTGGTGGCACACAATCGTTACATACCAATGCATTAGACGAAGCCATTGCGCTTCCCACAGACTTTTCGGCGCGAATTGCCAGAAACACACAATTATATCTACAAGCAGAAACCGATATTACTAAAACCGTTGATCCTTGGGGCGGAAGTTATTATGTAGAAAACCTCACGAATGATATCGCAAACAAAGCCTGGGAATTAATTAAAGAAGTAGAAGAACTCGGTGGCATGACGAAAGCCATAGAAGCCGGTATTCCAAAAATGCGCATTGAAGAAGCCGCCGCAAAAAAACAGGCTCGAATTGACAGCGGACAAGATAGTATTGTAGGAGTTAACAAATACAGACTCGAACAAGAAGATCCATTACAAATACTGGATGTGGACAATCAAAAGGTGCGACTCTCTCAAATAGAACGTCTTAACAAGATAAAAAAGGAAAGAAACAGCCAAAAAGTAAAAGCAACTCTAGAAAAATTAACCGCTTCTGCCCGTTCAGGTGAAGGAAATTTACTAGCTTTAGCAGTTGAAGCAGCACGAGAGAGAGCTACTCTAGGTGAAATTAGCGATGCGTTAGAGATTGTCTTCGGAAGGTATAAAGCACAAATTAAATCTTTTAGCGGTGTGTATAGTAAAGAAATAAAAAACGATAGTTCCTTTGCCAAAGCCAAAGAAATGGCAGATCAGTTTGCGGAACTAGAAGGACGCCGTCCACGTATTATGATTGCAAAAATGGGACAAGACGGCCACGATCGAGGCGCTAAAGTTGTAGCCACCGGTTATGCCGATGTGGGTTTTGATGTAGATATTGGCCCGCTCTTTCAAACCCCAAAAGAAGCCGCCAAACAAGCCGTGGAAAATGATGTACATATTTTAGGCGTATCTTCCCTAGCTGCAGGACACAAAACCCTAGTACCTCAAGTAATTGAAGAATTAAAAAAATATGGTAGAGAAGATATCATGGTTGTTGTAGGTGGGGTGATACCCCCACAAGATTACCAATATCTTTTTGATGCCGGTGCGGTTGCCGTTTACGGTCCCGGAACAAAAATAAGCGATGCTGCTATAGAGATGTTGCAGATTTTGATGGATTCGGTGAGAGAATAAATCTCAAGAGTTTTATAAAAACTATTAAATAAAAATAAATGAATTACAAGCAAAAAATGCTGCGCGATGACGCACTAAAAGGAAAAACCATAGTAGTAACAGGTGGCGGAAGTGGTCTTGGCAAATCCATGAGCACCTATTTTTTAGAATTAGGAGCTAATGTGGTAATCACTTCCAGAAATCTCGAAAAATTACAAGCTACCGCCAAAGAAATGGAAGAAAAAACTGGAGGAAAAGTACTTTCGGTGCAATGTGATGTGCGCAATTATGACGAAGTAGAAGCAATGGTACAAGCATCGGTAGCTGCTTTTGGTCAAGTAGATGTATTGCTAAACAATGCCGCAGGAAATTTCATTTCCCCTACAGAACGTCTTTCCGCTAACGCTTTTGACACCATCATTGACATCGTACTAAAAGGAAGCAAAAATTGCACCCTAGCTTTCGGAAAATATTGGATAGATAAAAAAGAAACCAACAAAACCGTTTTAAGCATTGTAACTACGTATGCTTGGACAGGTTCTGCTTATGTGGTTCCCAGTGCCACAGCAAAAGCAGGGGTTTTGGCAATGACACGCTCCTTAGCTGTGGAATGGGCAAAATATGGCATTCGGTTTAATGCCATTGCCCCCGGACCGTTTCCAACTAAAGGAGCTTGGGACAGACTTCTTCCCGGCGATTTAAAAGAAAAATTTGATTTGGCTAAAAAAGTACCCCTAAACCGCGTGGGCGACCATCAGGAATTAGCAAATCTAGCAGCTTATTTGGTTTCTGATTTTGCGCACTACTTAAATGGTGAAGTGGTTACTATTGACGGTGGTGAATGGTTAAAAGGCGCCGGACAATTCAACTTACTAGAACAAGTAACCCCCGAAATGTGGGATATGCTGGAAATCATGGTGAAAGGAAACAAAAAATAAAGGAATAATGAATAATGAATAATGAAGTGAATACCTAACACTGAACCTACCTTCGGCAGGCAGGCACTGAACACTGAACCTACCTTCGGCAGGCAGGCACTGAACACCGAACCTGCCTTCGGCAGGCAGGCACTGAACACTGAACCTACCTTCGGCAGGCAGGCACTGAACACCGAACCTACCTTCGGCAGGCAGGCACTGAACACTGAATTCACAACTGTTAACAATTTTCATTTTTTATCCATTTAAATAATTGTATTTTTATGGCTTAATATTTTATGCTTTTCATGGGAAAAATAATTGCAATTGCAAATCAAAAAGGCGGTGTTGGAAAAACCACAACTTCTATAAATCTTGCGGCATCTTTAGGTGTTTTAGAGAAAAAAGTATTGTTGATAGATGCTGACCCACAAGCCAATGCAACCTCCGGTTTAGGGATTGATGTAAAAACTGTAGAAGTGGGTACCTACCAACTTTTAGAACATAGTGTTTCTGCATTACAGGCTATTGTAAAAACAGACTCCCCTAATTTAGACATCATACCTTCACATATAGACCTTGTTGCTATTGAAATTGAGCTCGTCGATAAGGAAAATCGTGAGTATATGTTAAAACAAGCTTTAGTTACACTAAAAGACAAGTATGATTATATTCTCATTGATTGTGCGCCCTCCTTAGGTTTACTTACATTAAATGCTTTAACAGCTGCCAATTCGGTACTTATTCCTATTCAATGTGAATATTTTGCTTTAGAAGGTTTGGGAAAACTTTTAAACACCATAAAAAGTGTTCAAAAAATTCACAACAAAGAATTAGATATTGAAGGACTTTTACTCACTATGTACGATTCACGTTTACGCCTTTCAAACCAAGTGGTTGATGAAGTTAAAAAACACTTTTCCGGTATGGTATTTAAAACTATTATTCAGCGTAATGTTCGTTTAAGTGAAGCACCTAGCTATGGCGAAAGCATCATTACCTATGATGCCGATAGCAAAGGAGCCAATAATTATTTGAGTTTGGCTGAAGAAATAATTTCAAAAAATAAATAAGGAATGGCCAAAGCAATAAAAAGACAAGCAATGGGCAGGGGACTTTCAGCACTTTTGAAAGATCCTGAAAATGATATACAATCGGCAAACGACAAAAATGCAGACAAAGTAGTGGGCAATATTGTTGAATTAGAAATGGATGCCATAGAAGTAAATCCATTTCAGCCTAGAACAAGTTTTAATGAAGATACTCTAAAAGAACTTGCTTCCTCAATTAAAGAATTAGGGGTTATCCAACCCATAACAGTCAGAAAATCAGGGTTTAATTCCTACCAATTGGTTTCTGGTGAACGTCGCTATCGGGCTTCCAAATTAATCGGTTTAAAAACCATTCCTGCATATATTCGCATTGCCAATGACCAAGAGTCTTTAGAAATGGCATTGGTAGAAAACATCCAACGCCAAGATTTAGACCCCGTTGAAATTGCTATTTCCTACCAACGATTACTAGAGGAAATTAATTTAACACAAGAAGAATTAAGCAATCGTGTGGGTAAAAATCGTTCTACCATTGCCAATTATTTGCGCTTGTTAAAATTAGATCCAATCATTCAAACCGGAATGCGCGATGGCTTTATCAGTATGGGTCACGGTAGAGCTTTAATAAGTGTGGACGATGTGGCCACGCAATTAACTATTTATGAAAAAATTATAGAAAATTCGCTTTCCGTAAGAGATACCGAGGCATTAGTTAGAAAACAACAACAAAATGATACTCCGGTTGTATCGCCAAGCAAAGTAATTCCTGCTTTTGCTAAAAAAGCTACAAAAGAGTTTTCAGACTATTTTGACACAAAAACCGAAGTAAAAGTCTCTTCCTCAGGAAAAGGAAAACTAATTATTCCTTTTAAAAACAAAACCGATTTTGAGCGAATTTCCAAATTGATAAAAGGTGAAGAATAGCTGCTATTTCCTTATAATTTTTATTCTTTTCTGTTCCTCACTTGTGGCGCAAAAAAAGGACACGCTTCAAGTGGTCATTACTAACGAAAAGTTGCTGACCGAAAACATTGTAAAAGAGCCGTATGACCCACTTGCTCCATCAAGAGCCGCTTTTTATTCCGCTGTTATTCCCGGACTCGGACAGGCTTACAACAAAAAGTATTGGAAAATACCTATCATTTACGCAGGAATTGGAACTAGTATTTATTTTTACTCCAACCGAAACAAGGAGTACAATAGATTTAGAGACGCCTACAAAAGACGTTTAGCAGGTTTTACGGATGATGAATTTCAAGGTATCGCTGACGAAACCCTAATTAGAGCGCAACAAAGAGAAAAAAGAAACAAAGATGTCAGCATTGCCGTTGCCGTGGGTTTTTATTTGCTTAACATAGTTGATGCCAATGTGGATGCACATTTAAAACAATACAATGTAAGCGAAGATTTATCTTTTCAACCCAATGTAGAATTTAATGCACTTCATGCCACTACAAACTATGGTTTTTCATTAACCTATCAATTAAAATAAAATGAAAATTGCACTTTTAGGATATGGTAAAATGGGAAAAACTATTGAAAAATTAGCCATAGAAAAAGGGCATGAAATCGTATGCCGTATCCATTCAACTTCTGAAAAAATAGATCTTTCTGAAGCTGAGATCGCTATTGATTTTAGTTCGCCGGAAGCTGCTGTAAAACATATTTCTACATGTTTTGACCAGAATATTCCTATTGTTTGTGGTACTACCGGATGGTTAACACATTATGAGGAAATGCTAAAAAAGTGCCAATTGTGTAACGGAAGTTTTATTTATGCATCTAACTTTAGTGTGGGTGTAAACCTGTTTTTTGAATTGAACCAACAACTAGCCAAAATGATGGCAAAATATAAAGACTATTTGGTTTCCATAGAAGAAATTCACCATACCCAAAAAAAAGATGCTCCTAGTGGCACTGCCATTACATTAGCAGAAGGTATTATAAAAAATAGCGATTACACCAACTGGCATCTTAATGTAGCCGGAAAAATGGAAATTCCAATAACGGCAAAACGTATCGAGGATGTAAAAGGCACACACCGTATTTTTTATACCTCACCCATTGACACAATAAGCATAAAACACGAAGCGCAATCCAGAGATGGTTTTGCCTTAGGAGCAATCCTAGCAGCAGAATGGCTTCTTGGAAAAAAAGGAGTATTTACGATGAAAGATGTATTAAATTTGTAATTGAAAAAATCTTACTCCAATATAAAAAATTTAATTACTAACCAATAACAATTAAGTGTTATGACAATGACAGAATGGTTTCTCTTTTTTCTTGCAGTACAAGTAATACATTTTGCAGGTACTTGGAAACTTTATCAAAAAGCAGGCAGAAAATCTTGGGAAGCCGCAGTGCCCATATATAATGCCATAGTTTTAATGAAAATAATAAACCGCCCTTGGTGGTACACTATTTTGCTTTTTATACCTATTATCAACCTAATTATGTTTCCGGTAATTTGGGTAGAAACCTTACGAAGCTTTGGCAAAAATAAAGCAATAGATTCCTTTTTAGGAATCATCACTCTTGGGTTTTACATTTATTATATAAACTATACCCAAGATGTAACACATATCAAGGATAGAAGTTTACACACTAAAAGTGCTTCGGGTGAATGGACAAGCTCCATTTTATTTGCTGTGGTAGTTGCCACCATTGTGCATACCTATTTTATTCAACCATTTACCATACCTACTTCTTCCCTAGAAAAATCACTACTCGTAGGCGATTTTCTATTTGTTAGTAAATTTCATTTTGGTGCCAGAACGCCAATGACAGCGGTTGCTTTTCCGATGGTGCATGATACTATTCCTCTAATTAGTAAAAAATCGTATGCCAACAAACCACAAATTCCTTATTTTAGATTTCCGGCGTTTCAAAAAATTAAAAGAAATGATATTGTAGTGTTTAACTGGCCTACAGATACGGTGCCTTATTTTCGTTATAAAGGTCCGGAAACCTATGTAAAACCAATTGATAAAAAATCAAATTATGTAAAACGAGCTGTTGGTATTCCCGGAGATTCCCTAGAAGTCCGTAATGGCTATGTGTATATTAATGGTGCAATAAGTCAACTTCCGGAAAGAGCAAGAGTACAATTTGCTTATGCTTTTACCACAAAAGACCCATTACAGAACGTTCAATTTTTGAAGGATAGATATGATATTTCTGAAATTTATCCATTAAACAATACCGGCAAGGCCTTTCAAGCCAATATGACCGATGAAGCCGTTGAAAATTTAAAAAACAATCCGAATATTGATCAAATAATACCCATAAAAGACGAAGAGGGAAAATGGGATAGCGACACCTTTCCTCACAACGCTACTTATGGCTGGAATTACAGTTTCTTTGGACCTATTTACATTCCTGAACAAGGAGCTACTGTTACCATAACTACCGAAACCATACCCTTATACAAACGTATTATTGAAGTTTATGAAGGAAGTGAATTGGGTATTGAAAATAAAATTACACAAGCCGGAACGCAAGTCCTACTAAACGGCTCACCAATAAGTGAATACACCTTTTTACAAGACTATTACTGGATGATGGGAGATAACAGAAACAACTCAGAAGACGCCCGTAATTGGGGATTTGTACCTTTCAATCACGTGGTTGGAAAACCGGTATTTATCTGGATGAGTTGGGATAGCAATGCACAAGGCATCACCAATAAAATAAGATGGGAACGCATGTTTACTACCGTTGGTGGCGACGGTCAGCCTGTATCGTATTTTCGTTATTTCCTAATCCTATTAGCTGGATGGTTTATTTTTGATTTTATTAGAAAAAGAAAGAAAAAAGCTTAAAAAGTACGAAGTGGGAAGTTAGAAGTTAGAAGTAAAGAGAGGTGATTATTAAATTTTAAGGCGTCAAATTCAAAATCTAAAATTTATAATTTAAAAGTATATACAGAATACTTCTATCAAAATATTTGAATTGTTACAAGTGGAATCAATTATAATTCACCCAGTTTACTTTGGAAACATTGCCCATTATGTTGCTATGGCGCAAGCAAAATTGGTTGTGTTTGAGGTTGAAGATAATTATCAAAAGCAAACGTTTAGAAACCGAACTTATATTGCCACAGCTAATGGCATCTTATTGCTTAACATTCCCATTAAACACATTTCTAAAGGATTACGTGGAAGTCGCGATAAAATGCATCAAAAATATAAAGAGGTACGCATCGAAAACGATTTTAAGTGGCAAAAAGAACATTGGAAATCCATACAAATTGCCTATCGCTCCTCCCCGTATTTTGAATATTATGAAGAGGATATTGCGCCTCTTTTTGAAAAAAAACAAACGTTTTTATTGGATTTTAATTTGGAGTGTTTTGCGGTTATTGCCGACTTGCTTGCTCTTGAAATTACTTTGGAAAAAACAACTACGTACGAGCTTGAAGTTTCAAACAAACAAGACTTTCGCCATTTAGTAAAAACAAAAGAAATGCAAACGTTTGCTTTTGACAGCTATAGGCAAGTGTTACAAAAAGAAAGCAGTTTTTTGCCCAACCTTTCTATATTGGATGTATTATTTAACGAAGGAACTCGCGCCCTTTCTTATTTAGAAAAACAAAAACTATGAGCATACCCTTTATCTTGTGTATGCTATATTTCTACTTTTAAACTGTACTATTTTTGGGGGAGCTTACACAATTTTATTATCTTCGAAATCCAAAAAGTAATTGGAAAAACTAAAACATAAATAATAAGAAAAAATGTTGATAAAAGATTTTCAATGAACAATGCATTAAGTAAAGATTGAATAATAAAAGAAATGGTTATAATTAATAAAAAGCAGCTCAAAACAATAAGAATACTTTTAATTTTTGTAGCTTTTTTAACATCTATTCTTTCTTCTAATTTGATATAAAACGTGTTACTAATGAAAAGAAAAATTGTGTAAATAAAAGATATTTTAATATAATTAATCGAAATTAATTCTAAACTAAACTCTAATAAAAAAAAAGTTAGATTAATTATCATTAATAAAATAA
>Ga0210046_1001678_pt1 | contig 16727 bp, 18 predicted proteins | sample CryGeyCG2114_250_FD_185461 | JGI IMG/M metagenome (GOLD analysis project Ga0210046, IMG submission 185461) | Groundwater microbial communities from aquifer - Crystal Geyser CG18_big_fil_WC_8/21/14_2.50 (SPAdes) (version 2) | ecosystem: Environmental > Aquatic > Deep subsurface > Groundwater ... | reverse complement strand
ATCTAAAGATGAACTTTAAAGAACTAGGCCTGAACGATCAGATGCTTGAAACCATCTCGTTTATGGGTTACGAAAAAGCAACCCCCATACAGGAAATGGCCATTCCTGAAATACTAAACGGAAAGGATCTGATAGCCTGTGCCCAAACAGGAACAGGAAAAACCGCCGCATTTGTCCTGCCCATCATCAATCAATTGATGGATCGGCCCCACGCTGGAACCAGCACACTGATCATCGTCCCCACGCGTGAACTGGCCATTCAAATTGAACAACAAATACAGGGGTTCTCCTATTTTTCCGAAATCCAGTCAATTTCGGTTTATGGAGGAGGCGATGGGTCGGATTGGGATACCCAGAAAAAAGCACTTACCAGCGGCGCCGATATCATCGTTGCCACACCTGGCAAACTCATCTCACACCTGAACATGGGTTATGTGAAATTCGACCGGATAAAATACCTGATTCTGGATGAAGCCGACCGTATGTTGGACATTGGTTTTCATGATGACATCCTGAAGATCATTACCTACCTTCCAAAAAACAGACAAACCCTGATGTTTAGTGCCACCATGCCGGATAAAATACGTCAGTTGTCGAAAAAGATTTTAATGAACCCCATCGCGTTAAGTCTGGAGATATCAAAACCGGCAGAAGGGGTGCTTCAGGCAGCTTATCTAACCTACGATGCACAAAAATCGCCGCTAATAAAAAGCCTGATCGACAACAAACCCAATGTAAAAAGTGTACTGATATTCAGCTCCACAAAGCTAAAAGTCAATGAAATTGTCAGGGCTTTGAGAAGTAAACAATTTTTGGTGGAGGGCATTTCATCGAACCTGGAACAAAGCGAACGTGAAGAAGTACTGCTCAGGTTTCGATCGAAAGAAACCCGCGTTTTGGTGGCCACCGACGTGATGAGCCGTGGTATTGATATTAAAGGCATCGACCTGGTAATTAACTTTGATGTGCCCAATGATGCAGAGGATTATGTCCACCGCGTTGGACGTACAGCCCGTGCCGATGAAACCGGCGTCGCATTGACACTTGTCAATGAAAATGACATGTACAAGTTTAAACGCATTGAAGATTTTATTGGCAGTGAAGTCATGAAAATCCCTATGCCTCCACAATTGGGAAGTGGTCCTGTGTGGAATCCGAAACCCAATCCAAGAGATAATGGATATAGAGGACATCGAAAACCATCGGGTAAAGGAAACGGGAGAAAGCCCAGATAGGAATAAATCTGATCGGGCAGTCGGATAAATCCGGCTGCAATGGATGTCCAAGAAATTCATTCATTGTAAATGAATAAACCTGGATAGAATCAATCCATTGCAGTCTGGCTTTAGCCGACTGCAAAAAAACCTTCTGTTTAAGCAACTGTTGTTGTGTAAATTATGAAAATAATCGAAAATCAGCACGGGAGTTGATCGGAGACCCCATTTATTTCAATAGATATTCACCTCGGGTTCGAGGATAACTCCAAATCTATCAAAGACACTATCCTGGATTTTTGTTGCCAGATCAAGAATTTCAGCACCTGTAGCCTGCCCATAATTCACCAGTACCAACGCTTGTTTTTCATGAACTCCCACCTCGCCTATGCGATAGCCCTTCCATCCACATTGCTCAATCAACCAGCCGGCCGCCAGTTTTAGCTGCCCTCCAACCTGAGGGTAAACAGGAACCTGCGGAAATCCTTCTCTTATCTTATCCGCCAGGGACGCATCAACTACCGGGTTTTTGAAAAAGCTGCCCACATTGGGAATTTCATCAGGATCAGGAAGTTTGGATCGGCGGATGCGGGCCACTTCAGCACTTACATCCCGAATAGTAACGGATATTTTTCCCTCAAAAGCCTGCTTTAGCGGACCATAGGTCAGATTAAGCAGGGGAAATTTGCTTAACCGAAACACAACGGCAGTAATGAAATACCGCCCTGCTGCTGTGGTTTTAAAAATACTGGATCGATAACCAAACTGGCACTGATCAGCCGAAAACACGACTTGCTTTCCGGTGGTAAAATCGAAAGCCTCCACACTCACAATCAAATCTTTTACCTCAACCCCGTAAGCACCAATATTCTGGATGGGAGCCGCTCCGACTTTTCCCGGAATCAGGGTTAAATTCTCCAATCCTCCCCAACCTTGTCCAATGGTATATTCAACCAGGTCAGTCCATGATTCTCCACCATTAACCTTTAAAATTACCTGATCGCTCTCCTCTGACACAACCGATATTCCAAAAATTTCATTGTGCATGATCAGTCCGTCAAAATCGCCCGAAAACAACACATTGCTTCCTGCGCTCAGAATCAGCTTTTTTCTTTCCGGGAATCCTTTTTGGGAAGATAAATGTCGTAGATCTTCAACGGATGAAATCTCCACAAACTCATTTGCCTTCACATTCATTTTCAATGTGTTGTATGGCAATAGCGAAACACCGTTTTTTATGTCTAACATGGTTCAAAGATACTGATTTTTAGGGGCAATATATTTGTTAAAAAAGTGTTATCTGATTAAAGGTGTCATCCAACAACAACCAACTAAGACATTGGGGAAAAAAGTACTTGTTTCTGTAATTAACGACCTGGCCTCGGATCAACGGGTAAAGAAAGTATGCGGAACAATTTCCCAACTCGGCTTTGAAATTACGCTGATAGGCAGACGTTTAAAAAACAGTCCTGACATGGATGCACGGCCATACGCGGTAAACCGGATGCACCTGCTTTTCGAAAAGGGCCCGCTTTTTTATGCTGAATATAATATCCGGCTTTTTGGCTTTTTGCTTTTTAACAAAGTAGATTTGCTGGTATCGAACGACCTGGACACCCTATTGCCCAACTACCTCATCAGTAAAATCAAACATGTACCGTTGATATACGACAGTCATGAATATTTTACCGAAGTCCCTGAACTGGTCAACCGACCGGTGGTTCAAAAAGTTTGGAAAGCCATTGAACATTTCATCTTCCCCAGGCTTACCGATGTGTTCACGGTAAACGACACCATTGCCGACCTTTTTTACGATGAGTATGGAATCAGGCCCGTGGTTGTTCGAAATATCCCGCCAAAGGCCGATGACAGTATCATCAAAACGAGAAAAGAGTTGGGCTTGCCCGAAAACAAAAAAATATTGATCATGCAAGGCGCTGGAATTAACGTACACCGCGGCGCTGAAGAAATGGTGGAGGCCATGCAATTAATTGAAAATACTGTTTTGCTGATCATTGGTGGAGGTGATGTGGTGGGATGGTTAAAAAAAAGGGTGTTGGAATTGAACATCTCCGACAAGGTGATTTTCAAACCGCGTATGCCCTATGCTGATCTGATGCACTATACTACCAATGCAGATGCGGGGCTGACTTTAGACAAAGGTACCAACCTCAATTACCGGTTTAGTTTGCCAAATAAATTGTTCGATTATATCCAGGCGGGCATACCGGTAATCGCCTCTCCACTGCCTGAAATTCAAAAAGTAATCGACACCTATCAGGTAGGATGTTATATCCCGGATCACGAACCGGTAAATATGGCAAATAAAATAAATGAAGTCATTGCAGATCAGGAACAAATGAAGATATGGAAAAAAAATTGTAGTTTTGCCTCCCTGGAATTGAACTGGGAGAAAGAAGAAAAAAAAGTGATTGACATTTACAGCCATTATGTCTGACCTTCATTTACATATTGTATCATTCGATATTCCATATCCTGCCAATTATGGCGGAGTGATTGATGTGTTTTACAAAGCCAAATTTCTGGCCGAAAAGGGCGTGAAAGTACATTTGCATTGCTTTGAATACGGAAGAAAACACCCCAAAACACTTGAGAAGTTATTTTTCAAGGTACACTTTTACGAACGCGACATCTCGAAGAAACAGGTTTTCAAGAGCATTCCGTACGTGGTGAGTTCACGTATTTCAGAAAAAATGGTGGATGTTTTGATGATGGATGACTACCCCATCCTCATGGAAGGACTGCACACCAGCGCGCTGCTAAATAACGAGCGGCTGGCCGGAAGGAAACTCCTTGTACGAGCACACAACATAGAACATGAATATTACGAACACCTGGCCAAAGCAGAGCCTGATCTCTTTAAGAGATACTACTATTCAAATGAGGCTTCTAAGCTAAAGAGGTACGAAAAGGTATTACACAAAGCCGACTATATTCTCGCCATTTCTGAAAACGATAAAAACTATTTTGCCAAACACTACGATCATGTTGAGTTGATTCCGGCTTTTCATCCATTTAAGGAAATCCATTCACAAACTGGGCGAGGAAAATATGTGCTTTATCATGGAAATTTAAGCGTGGCTGAAAATATCAATGCAGTAAATTTCCTGCTTGAAAATGTCTTTAATCACTCCGAAATTCCATTTATCGTTGCCGGGTTAAATCCTGCAAAACAGATTAAATCGTTGACAAATAAAATGGAAAATGTGCAATTAATAGCCAATCCTGATGATCAACACTTGCAGGACTTGATTGAAAATGCACACATTAACATATCAATCACAGCCCAAAAAACCGGTCTTAAACTAAAATTGCTGAATAACCTTTATAATGGTCGGTTTTGTCTCGTTAATGATAAGATGCTCAGTGGTAGCCAACTGGATGAATTGTGCGTGATAGCCAACAATGAAGTGACCCTTAAAAGGAAAATTAAAAACCTGATTAAGAAAGAATTTACTGTGGATTCGATCCGGATGCGTGAACTGGTTTTAGGCAAGATGTATAACAACGGACAGAACGTGGATCACTTAATCAGACTGTTGACCTGATATTAACAAGGTACCTTCTTCACATCTCAACACTTTTCCGGGGAATTTATTGATCAGGTTATAATTGTGTGTGGCCATGATCACAGCACTTCCTTTTTCGCTTATATTAAATAAGATTCTCATGATACCGTTGGAGGTATCAGGATCGAGGTTTCCTGTGGGTTCGTCTGCCAGCAGTACTTCCGGCTGATTTAGCAATGCCCTGGCAATGGCAATCCGTTGTTGCTCGCCTCCCGATAGCTGATGTGGCATAGCATTGAGTTTGTCTACCAGATTTACCTCATCGAGCACCTGCAAAATACGGTCTTCTATTTTAACCACGTCGGTCCATCCGGTGGCTTTGAGTACAAATTGGAGGTTTTTACGTACATTTCGATCGTCGAGCAGTTGGAAGTCCTGAAAAACGATACCCAGTTTGCGTCGCAAAAAAGGAACCTCTTTTCTCTTCATCAGCTTCAAATTATATCCGCATACAGTTGCTTCGCCCTGCTCGAGAGCCAAATCGGCATAAAGCAATTGTAACAAACTCGATTTTCCACTGCCGGTTTTACCTATCAGGTATAAAAACTCACCGGCATACACTTCAAGGTCGACGTGGGTAAGCACGAGTTTATTTTTCTGAAGTACAGAAATGTCGGACAATAAAATCAGGCGTTCAGTTTGCATGGTTTAATTACTGGTTGCAAGGCCAAAGATACTGAAAAACCATTGAAGGATCATGGCCATCTTCAAATGGTGCACTAAAGGACACCCAAGCCTACACCAGTCCGGTAAATCCCATAAACGACAGGGCCAAAATCCCGGCCACAATCAAGGCTATGGGCACACCTTTCATCCCTTTTGGCACTTCCATCAAATCGAGGTGTTCGCGGATGCCGGCAAAAATTACCAGGGCCAAAGTAAAACCAATGGCGTTTGACATGGCATAAACTACGCCTTCCAGAAGACCGAAATCTTTTTGAATGGTCAGGATGGCAACGCCTAAAACAGCACAGTTGGTGGTAATAAGTGGAAGAAACACCCCCAAAGCCGAATACAGGGAAGGGCTTACTTTTTTCAGGATAATCTCAACCATCTGCACCAGGGAGGCAATCACCAAAATAAATACGATGGTCTGCATAAAGGCCAGTCCGAATGGATTGAGAACATAATACTGAATAATCCAGGTGACCAGTGTTGCCAGCGTGAGCACAAAAATAACAGCGCCACCCATCCCGATAGAAGTGTCAAGTTTGCCTGAAACCCCCAGAAAAGGGCAAACACCAAGAAATTGCGTCAGTACAATGTTGCTGACGAAGATAGATCCTACAATGATGACGAAATATTCCATATCCAAAGTATTAATGCGCTTTGTTCAACTTGTTGATGATGGCAATAAGATAACCCAACACGATAAATGCACCCGGAGCAAGAATAAAAACCAGCATCAGGTCACCTTTCACTAAATCGATTCCAAAAATAGCGCTACTACCCAGCAATTCGCGTACGCCTCCAAGCAGTGTCAGGGCAAATGCAAAACCTAATCCCATGCCAGCTCCATCGAGCAGAGAAGATACCGGAGTGTTTTTTGAAGCAAATGCTTCGGCACGTCCAAGCACAATGCAGTTAACCACGATAAGCGGAATAAACAATCCCAGCGATTCGAACAATTCAGGCAGATAAGCCTGCATCACCAACTCTACGATGGTGACAAAAGAAGCAATGATGACGATGAAAGAGGGTATCCGGACCTTGTCGGGAATAAAGTTTCGCACCAATGAAACCACCAGGTTCGACATCACCAATACAAATGTAGTAGCCAGTCCCATGCCCAAACCGTTAATAGCCGAAGTGGTTACTCCCAGGGTAGGACACATCCCAAGCAGGAGAACGAAAACCGGGTTTTCTTTGATAAACCCTTTTGTAAAGTTGGTAAATTGATTCATTATTTTGCACCTCCTTCTTTTTCAAAAACATCGTAAGCCCGTTGCACGGCATCGCAAAAAGCTCGAGAACTGATGGTGGCAGCCGTAATCGCATCCACATCGCCTCCGTCCTTTTTCACTTTCATGTTAAAATTTTCCGGGTTTTTGCCAATAAACTGAAGTGAAAAGTCTGATTTTTTTTGATCCATTTTATCACCCAGTCCGGGGGTTTCTTTATGCATTAGCACAGCGGTGTTCTCAATAGTTCCATCACCCAGGAATCCAACCATCAACTCAATTTTTCCGCTAAAGCCTTTCATGGTATAGGTTTTAATGGCGGTTCCAACCACCTGATCGTCTTTTGAGGCCACATATAAAAACAACGAATCACCTCCTTCTGCCACAGGCACCGCTGTACTACTCAGGTGATCGAAATCAGGAACAACCGCTTTGATGGCCGATTCAAGTTTAGCCTTCCTGGCCATCGCGATAGGCTCTTTGGTGATGGTATAAACGCCACCCAATGCAAAGGCCGCAACCGCTGAAACGATAAACAGCGTAACCACCATATTTACAAAGTTTGATTCTCTTTTTGAAGCCATGTTTAAACTATTTTACAATGATTTAGCTTTGATGGGCACACCGGGTTTGGCACCGAACCGTTTAGGCTTAAACCCTTTGTTAATCAGCGGCACAACCGCGTTCATGATGAGAATAGCGAAAGAAACGCCTTCGGGGTATGCCCCCCACAGCCTGATCAAAATGGTGAGCAGTCCCACACCAAATCCAAAAATGATTTGTCCCGATTTTGTCATGGGTGAGGTAACCATGTCAGTTGCCATAAAAATGGCCCCCAACATCAATCCTCCCGTGAGCAAATGAAATACAGGGTCAGCATAATATTCAGGATTTGAGCCCCACATCAAGCCCGAGAATACTCCAACGGTCACCAGAATAGAAACCGGGATGTGCCAGGTGATGATCTTTTTCCACAATAGATAAATTCCACCGAGGAGGATGGCAATTACAGAAACCTCACCCAACGAACCACCAATGTTTCCGACCATATCCCGTGTGTAGGAAGGTAATTCAGAAGCCAGTTGCGACATGGTCTGTCCATTTCCCAAACCTTCTTTAACGATGCCCAGGGGTGTAGGTCCGGTAATTACATCGGCCAGACCATCGGTAATAGGGGCAGGTTTTGGCCAGGAAGTCATCTGCACAGGAAAACTCACCAGTAAAAAAACCCTGGCTACCAATGCCGGATTAAAAATATTTTTCCCAAGTCCGCCAAACGACATTTTGGCCATGCCTATTGCAACCAGAGAGCCAACGACAACCATCCAGCCCGGCAAGTTGGAAGGGACATTCATTGCCAATAAAATCCCTGTAACGAGCGCACTTCCATCCATGATGGTGACAGCGCCTTTTATGAGATATTTTTGAATCACCCATTCGAAGAATAAACTGGCGATGACGGCCAGCAAAAGAACCCGAATGGCATCTACTCCAAAGTAATAAACTCCAACCAACATGGCAGGAACGAGGGCAATGACCACGCCAACCATGATTTTCTTGGTGGATTCATCTACATGGATGTGAGGAGAACCTGATATGGTAAATTTATTCATTATCCTTACTTTTTAATTCTTGTCCTGATTGCCCGACCGACTTTTATTTTCCCTAGCCTGAGATAATCCAATAATGGAATGCCTGCGGGGCAGGTATATTGGCAGGAGCCACATTCAATACAGTCCATGATCATTTCTTTTTCGGCTATTTGCAGTTTTCCAAGTTTGGCAGCTTTTGTAAGTAAATAAGGTTCCAGGCCCATGGGGCAAACAAGAGTGCACCTGGAGCACCGAATACAAGGGTTTTCCACCAGCCGTTGCGACTCCGTCTTTTCCATGAGCAGGATGCCGGAGGTACCTTTAACGATGGGAGTATCAAGTTCAGTGATGGCTTTGCCCATCATGGGGCCACCGCAAATTACCTTCCCGGTGCTTTCGGGAAGACCTGCTGCCGCATCAATCAAATCCTGGGTTGATGTACCAATACGAACCAGGAAGTTAGAGGGTTTTTTAACCGCTTTCCCGGTAACGGTCACCACGCGCTCGAAAAGGGGTTTGTTTTTTTGAACCGCCTCATAAACGGCAAATGCCGTACTTATATTTTGCACAACACATCCAACCTCAATGGGGAGTTTGCCTGAGGGCACTTCCCGGTTTAGCGCTGCTTTGATCAACTGTTTTTCGCCACCTTGCGGATATCGGACCTTTAAAGCGATCACGCGTATGCGCTCATCTGTTTTGGCCAATTCAGTAAGGTGATTGATGGCATCCGTTTTATTGTTTTCGATTCCTATAATCGCCTTCTCCACAAGTAGGGCTTTCATCAGGATTTGAATCCCCACGATGATTTCACGACCTTTTTCGAGCATCATGCGGTGATCTGAGGTCAGGTAAGGTTCGCACTCAACACCATTGATGATCAGGTATTCTGCCTTTTTGCCCGGAGGGGGCATCAGCTTCACGGAAGTAGGGAAAGTAGCTCCTCCAAGGCCAACAATTCCTGAGGCTTTCACTCGCGCCACGATTTCTTCAGATGAAAGGGTAATATGGGTTTCAAGTTTATCTGTCCGGTCAATGCTTTCGTCCCATTCGTCTCCTTCGACATGGATAAATACACAAGGGCGCTTGTAACCGGTAACGTCGATGAATTGATCTATTTTTAATACCGTTCCTGAAACCGGTGAATGAATATTGGCCGAAATAAAGCCATTTGCTTCCGCGATAAGCTGACCTGTTTTTACCTGATCACCCTTTTTAACGATAGGTTTGGAGGGAGCTCCCAGGTTTTGTCCCAATGGAATGATGACCTGTTTTGGAACTGGCACTGCCTCAATAGCTGCATTTGCCGACAGCTTATTTTCAGCCGGATGCACGCCTCCCAAGACAAATGTTTTAAGTATTCCCATGCTGTCTGATTTATTCTTTGGTTTCAATCAATTCTTCTTTTTTATTTTCCGGTTCAGTTTTGGATGAATCAGAAACAAGGGGCTTATCTGCTAACGGCTTACCTGAAACTGATTTTTCCGGGGTCAATGTCTCTGTTTTTGGTTTGCGTGGCTTAAAATTAACTTCATGTATGGCATTTGTCGGACAAACCTCAACACACTTGCGACATAGAGTACATTTGTTGAAATCGATATAAGCCAGAAAACTGGTGATGGTGATGGCATCAAAGGCACAGGCTTTTTGACAAAGGCTACAGCCAATACAAGTCACTTCGCAATTTTTTTTGGCGGGAGCACCTTTTTCCATGTTGACGCATGAAACAAAAATGCGTTTGTCTTTAGGGCCGCGTTTTCGCAATTCGATGATGCCGCGAGGACAAGCCAAAACACAGGCATTACAAGCAGTACATTTGTCGTTTACCTCGGGCAGCCCGGTTTCTGGATTCATGTGAATGGCTTCAAATTCACAGGCATCCACACAATCGGCCAAGCCCAGACACCCAAACTGACAACCGCCCTCGCCTCCATAAAGAGCATGAGCGAATGCGCACGAAGTGGCTCCTTCGTATTTTACTTTTGCGGGCGAATGGGTGGTTGAACCATTGCAACGTATCACGGCTATCATAGGCTCTTTGGCTTCCACCTCAAGTCCTAGAATTTTTCCTACTACTTGCATCACTTCGTTACCTCCCACCGGACAATTGAGCCCATCCAGGCTTTTTCTTTCCCTGGCAGATACTACCGTGGCCTCAGCAAAGGCGCGACATCCCGGAAAACCGCACCCTCCACAATTGGCTGAAGGCAGGGCTGACTCTACTTCATCAATCTTTGGATCTTCGAACACCTTAAATTTACTGGCAATATAATAGAGAATGACCGCGGCAATTAATCCCAAACCTCCCAGAGCCGAAACGGCAATTAGAATGATGTTGTCCACTACTTTCGGTTTTAATGTTTTTTAAGTCTGACTCACTAACCATTTAGTAATTTACAAAAGTAGTGCTTTTAGATAAGGTGCTTATCAGAGCTGCTTGGCATGAATCGAGATTTAATTATCTGTAATTCATATATTTACCGTCACAAAAAAAATGACCATCCACCCTATACAAACCGAAACATATTGACAGACAGAAGATTTGAAATTTTGCTTAGAAAGACTATAAATTAAAGGCTTACAGCTATTTAGAAAGGATAAAAGAAACTATTTGTGCAGGATATATTGGAACCTTTTGCTAAGTGAGTTGCGCATCAGATAGAGCAATCCATAATAAGGTATCAGCATGCCTAAAGCCAGCAAACCAGCTAAACCCTGATCGAGGCCGGTTTCTATGAAAACAATCAGTCCTGTCAGCAGGACGGCAAACGGGAAAACATAACCCAGCAATACCGCCCAGATGCCCATCGACTGGCGCATTTCGATGGTCACCTTTTCACCTGCCTGATAACCGGTAGTATCGGCAATTTCAATCCACACACTTTTTACCTTTGTATCGCTTATTGAGCAAGAACCTTTTATTTGACATGAAGCACATCCTGCAACAGAAATGATAGAAACCTCAACCCTGTGACTTTCTACCACCTTTATAAAACCGGGATGTGTTACTGTATTTTCGTTCAAAACCGGATGATTTGAAATTATCTGACAAAATTAGCAAACAATACGATGTCAAAAAAAAATAAGGTAGAAAGTCATTCAGCGATCCTAAAACGATCACGGCGTTGACAACGAAACCGGTAAGATCTTACCATTGAAAAAGTGGTGACCATTGATCGCAAAATCTGCTATGAATTGAGCCATCTCTATTGGCATTAACGGAGCCTGGTAACCCGGAAAAGCTTTGCCCAGCATCTCCGTTTGAACGGCTCCCAGAGCGAGGGCATTCACATAGATTTTTTTTTCAGTAAACTCCTCTGCCAGGCTTTCAGTTAAAACAGCCAATGCTCCTTTCGCTGCGCTATACAACGCCAACCCCGGGAATTTGGTACTTCCCTGAACACCTCCCATACTACAGATATTAACGATGTGGGCGGAATGAGCAAAATGCTCAATTAAATCACGAATCAGCCTGAAGGGTGCTTTAACATTTACCTCGAAAAGCTGATCAAAATCCTCATCGGTGAACATTTCCAGGGGTTTGTTAATCAACAAACCGGCATTATTAATTAGTATGTCAATCCGGGGCATTATTTTCAGGATGCCGGGGACAAGGTTTTTGGAGAAACCGGGTTGGGTTAAATCGAATGGAAAGGGATAAAAACGTCCGGTGCCTTCATTTAACTTTATTTGGTCAGCCAGTTCGATCAATTTTTCACCCGATCGTGCTATGCCTATCACCTGGTGATCATTTCCCGACAAAAGAATTTTCACGAGTTCAAAACCAATTCCGTTACTTGCACCTGTAATAACAATATTCATAGCTTCAATTTTTACTCATCGTCCATCTGTTCAGCTAACTTACGGGTGTCAGTCACCGAAAGGGTCAGTGTGCCATCTTCATCCACCGTAATAGACATGGTATATTCAGGTAATTCAGCCGATCCCATCTCAAAATTCATATATGCCATTCCTTTCAAAGTTTCGATTCCATATTCCACCGCCAGTTGTTGGGCGTCCTGAAAATCTTTACTCATGGGAATTCCCGCCTTTGCAGCGATATTACTTGCCTGACTCATGGCTTGAGCATAACTTCCACGATAAACCATCACTACAGAGTTAAACCCCTCGTTTACATTCTTCTCAGACGTAGATTGCGAATAATCTTCATCCAAAATCATTCCTTGTGGCTCAGTAAGTCCCAGTTGACCAGCCCACAAAGGAAGTCTTTTTGTAGGGTTCAGGTTTGAGTTCCTTGCTATCCTGCGTCCATATCGATTCTTTATTCTATCATTCATCATTTCCGCTTCCTCATTTTCCACCAGGCCATTCTTGCGGCTCTCCTCCACTTTATCAAGCTCATTTTGCATTTCGTCAATCAACACCATGGCACTGTCTACCTTGTTTAAGGAGCTGTTCAACGATTGTAACTGCTGGTTAAAAGTCTTATCTCCAGCATCTTCACTAAAATCGCATGAGAACATAAAGAGGATGGAAACGCAAAGCGTGCCAAAAAAAAGTCGATTCGATTTCATAAACGTTGGCATTTTGAAAACAAGTATTCAAAAGTAGTAAAATCCCTTTGCGAAAGAGCCGTTATGATCAATCAAATCAATTTTTGTTACCTTTGAGATTCAAATACCATATCTGTGAAAACTGTTTCAATAAAACCATTTTTATACTCCTGTCTGATCCTGATATCAGTAACACTTACAGGGCAGCAAACGAATGTATCGGACAAACTGACCAAAGCCTTACAACGTTCGGATAGCGAGGAGATGTCCGGATTATTTGCCCCTTATATGATGATTCATATCCAGGACTTTAAGAAGGTGGTCAGTGCGCAACAAGCCAAGATACACATAGCAGATTTTTTTAAACAACAACCAAACAGCGGATTAAAGCTCACTAAATCGGGGAGTGAAGACAAACAGGAATATTTTATTTGGAATTACACTTCGGGTGATGGAACATGGCGCGTTTATGTACTTTTGAAGCCTGGAAAAGACCAGAAATTAATTCAGCAAATTGACATTGAAAAGACACCTTGAATCATGACAAGTCACGAGAAAGAAACCATCCTGAAAACAATACTATATGCCCTTTCTGAGGATCTGGGTGATGGTGATCACACCTCCCTGGCTACCATTTCAGACGAAGCACAGGGCGAAGCCTATATGCTAGCAAAGGAGACCGGGATTCTGGCCGGTGCAGAAGTTGCCCTGATGGTTTTCAAGGCTGTTGATCCCGACCTGAAGGTTGAATTGCTATTGCCGGAAGCATCCTTGTTAAAAAAAGGAGATCAAATACTCAAAGTTTGGGGTAAATCGCGGTCTATTTTGTCGGCGGAACGAACCGCTCTTAATTTTATACAGCGCATGAGCGGCATTGCCACCTACACCCATCAGGTAACAGGGCAACTTAAGGGATTGAGAACCAAATTGCTCGACACCCGAAAAACCACCCCGTGCAACAGGATGGTGGAAAAAATTGCCGTAAGAACGGGTGGAGGCCATAATCACCGTTTTGGTCTCTACGACATGATCATGATAAAAGATAACCATATTGATTTTGCTGGTGGTATCGAAAAGGCGGTAACAGGAACCCGGGAATACATGCGGAAAAATGGGAAAACCCTAAAAATAGAAGTTGAAGTGCGCAACTTAAAGGAGTTGGATCTCGTCTTAGGTTTAACTGGAATCGACCGTGTGATGCTCGACAATTTTACCTCTTCTGAATTGAAAAGGGCCGTTCATCTGGTGAACGGCAAGATAGAAACCGAAGCTTCCGGTGGAATTAACATTGAAAGCATTCGTGATTATGCCGAAACAGGAGTTGATTTTATTTCAATGGGCGCACTCACCCATCAGATTAAAAGTCTGGATATTAGCTTAAAGGCTGTTCATCACTAATCACCCAACAATTGAAGGATACCATGTCACGGATACTAGACCATTTTTCAGGAATAGAACACCTGATTCGCAGGAAATTGAGTTTTATTGTATTGCCCGGCTTTGACGGGGTTGCTTTGTATGACGTGATGGATTTTTTCTTCAGGGGATTGTTTAAAGGAGTACTCAATTACAGGGCTTCTGCCATCGCGTACAATTTCTTTCTGGCCCTGATCCCTTTGGTGCTATTTCTATTTACCCTCATTCCCTATGTAACTTCAAACGACCTTCAGGGAACTTTACTGGATTTAATGGACAAGATGATCCCTGCCAGCGTATTTAGCATGATAAAACCAACCATCGTCGAAATTGTGAGCCGGCCCCACAGCGGTTTATTGTCGATTGGTTTTTTTATGACCATTTATTTTTCCACCAATGGTATTGATGCCATTATCGATGGTTTTAATCAAAGCTATCACCGCATGGAAACGTGGCCCTGGTGGCGACAAAAACTCAATTCTTTTATTCTGATGTTCTTAATTTCATTTCTGGTGATGATAGCAATGATATTGCTTACAACAGGAAAATTCACGATCGATATCCTCGATGAATATCAGATTATATCAGGCTTCGGCATAAAAGTTATTCTCACAATCGTACAATGGGTGATTATTGCCGGCAGTATTCTTCTCGGGGTTTCGGTATTATACTATTTTGGCCTCAAAAAAGACAGAACCAGGCGATACCGGTTTTTTTCTGCAGGTTCAATACTTGCGACGGCACTTTTTATCCTGGGCGGCTATTCATTAAAAATCTATTTCGAAAACTTTTCCAATTATAACGTGCTTTTTGGGTCACTTGGATCTTTGATTATTTTGTTGGTTTGGCTTTACTATAATTCGTTTATCATTTTAATTGGTTTTGAACTAAACGCGAGCATCAGGAGATCAAAAAACGTGACTAAAGCCAGAAATAGACGCTTGTATGAAATATAGTTTTTCATCGATTGACATGAAACCTACAGGCTACTTTTTGGTGATTTTATTATGTGGCGCTTTCATCGAAACAAGCACTCAGAAGGAAGGCAATATCTGGTATTTCGGAGGCCGTGCCGGACTGGATTTCAATAGCGGGCACCCTGTTCCACTTAGCAAAAGCAGATTCCGCTATATTTGCTCACTGTTTTAAGTAAAAGATGATGATGAAAATCGGTGTGGTTGTAGACAATGAATATACCAATGATATAAGGGTAACGAACGAATGTACCATTTTAAGCAGCCATGGTTTCCAGGTTAAAGTACTTTGCCTAAACTTCGGTAGTTATGCCACAAACGTAGAAATAAACCACAACCTATCCATACACAGGATTGCTATTAAAAGGCAGTATAAAAATATACTGTATGCATTAACAAATACATTCGATCTCTATAGTTACTGGTGGTCATGGCATATCAAGAGGTTTATCAAAGACCATGAAATCGATGCCATTCATGTGCACGACTTGTATATGTCAAAAGCGGCTTTTAATGCGGTGAAAAACACGCATATCAAATTTACTCTCGACTTACATGAAAATTATCCGCACGCGGTTTCCGGTTATAAATGGATGAACAAACCCATTTCAAAGTATTTGGTCAGACCCTGGAAATGGCAGCAAAAGGAAGGAAAATTCCTGTCATTTCCTGAAAAAATCATTGTCCTGAGCGAAAACTTTAAAAATGACCTGTTAAAAAAATATTCATTTTTAAATAAGGATCGGCTTATTGTATTTCCCAATGTTCCCGACCTGAACCAATTATTACATTTTCCAATTGACAAAAACTTGTTAGCCAACCAGGATGATTATGTGCTTTTTTATTTTGGAGCCATTTCAAAAAGAAGGGGAATAGGCCTCCTTTTTGATTCAATAGAGGAATTATCGAAATCCATTCCCAACTTAAAATTGTTATTGATAGGACCTGTTGATAAAGCTGAGTTGAATTGGTTCAGCCAAAAGTTATCAGAACCATTGATAAACAAATACACCATTCATTACCCATGGAAAGATCTTTCGCTTCTACCCTCCTATATCTATGCCAGTTCAATATGCTTGTCCCCAATCGAAAAAAATCCGCAACACGAATCAGGTCTCGCCAACAAGGTTTTTCAATACATGCTTTTTGAAAAGCCCATCGTGGTTTCTGACTGTATTCCTCAGGCATTTATTGTAAGTACTTACAAGTGTGGTTTATCATTTCGATGGAATTCGGTGGAGGATTTTACTGAAAAGATCATGCAAATATATCTCCATCCTGACTTAGCAAAAGAAATGGGTAAGAATGGCAAATCAGCTGTAATTGAACATTTTAACAGTAACGTTTTTCAGGATAACTTATTAAATATATACAAATAACCCACTACAATTTTTCAGATTTTTCTCCTTACCTGATTAACGTTACTGTTCCCTGGGTCTTGGTGTTGCCATCGCCGTTGTCGCTGCCACGCCAGTAGCTCTGGTCGGAGAAACGGGCCGTGATGCGCCAGATGTACGTGCCCGTGG
>Ga0210046_1001670_pt1 | contig 16746 bp, 19 predicted proteins | sample CryGeyCG2114_250_FD_185461 | JGI IMG/M metagenome (GOLD analysis project Ga0210046, IMG submission 185461) | Groundwater microbial communities from aquifer - Crystal Geyser CG18_big_fil_WC_8/21/14_2.50 (SPAdes) (version 2) | ecosystem: Environmental > Aquatic > Deep subsurface > Groundwater ... | reverse complement strand
AAAAATTAGCGTCAAGGTGTACCGCCACTGTAAGCGGACAAGTGTCCTAGCCGTTAGACGATGGGGTCAAATGCGCACTATTTTCTCGCGAGAAAACAGTGCGCTAGTTATAGCAAAAAAACGGATAATAATAAAGAGGTGTACTAAATAATGTGTGGGTGGCGGTACGGGTATGCTCGCAGTATACAACCATAACAAATATGGTATAATATAATCATGAACACGTTTGAAAAAGGTCAAATAAAAATCCTTGTCTACCGCGATGATGCGGAAGCGGTTTGGTATGCCACGGCTCTTGAATTAAATCTCACCATTGACGGAGATGATAAAAACTCAGTCATTCTGGAACTCGATAGAGCTATCACTGAATATGTTGACTCTGCTCGTGTAATAGGTTCAGTCTCCTTACTTAATCAGTCACCAGATCCGGAATTACTAGCTTTATGGCAAGCCAAAATTTCTAGTGTGTCAGAAGATGCAGGCATTTCATCACCCTACACTATTCACCTGGCTGCCACTGAATCATTGGTGTATGGCTAGCAACTTACGTGGCTGGTCTGCACAGGATGTAATAAAGTTTTTGAAGGGCAATGGTTTTACCTTACATCGCTCGAGTGGGAGTCATTTTCAATATAAGGCCATCATTGCAGGTCAGGCCAGATTGGTAACTATTGCCTTTCACGGTAATCGAGATATTCCGATTGGAACGATGAATTCCATGGTAAGACAATCGGGAATCATAAAAGAGAGCTGGTTAAAATAGGAATAACAAACTCAAAGAAGGATATTATTTGTATAACATTCCTAATTCGTCCTCCTCATCGAGGTTTTGATATCGAATCTCGGATTTACCTTTTTGCCGGGGTTGAAGATATCATCGGGGTCAAAAATATGTTCGACTTGTTTGAATAATTCCAGGGTCTGTTTATTAAACATCTTATTTAAATAAGGGGTGCGGATGATGCCATCGTTATGTTCACCGCAGATGTCGCCATGGTATTTGACAGCCACGCTATAAAATCTCTCCGCCATTCGCTCGACCAATAAGGGGGTGGTCTTATTGGTGAAGTCGAGTAGAGGATAGAAGTGGAAATGGCCGTTGCCACCATGGCCATGCATGGCGGCCTGAACATTAAATTCTTTAAATAATTTTTTAATCTCCAGTAAAAATCGGGAAAGGTTTTCCGGTGGGACGGTCATGTCTTCGAGGAATGGGGCGGGGCGTTTGCTTGGGTCTTGGAATTTTGCTAAAGGATAACTAGCGCGGCGGATTTGCCATAGAATTTCGGCTTCGGCCGGATTGCGCACAATTCTGGCTTTCACTCCTACCATACTGATGTCGGCGGCTATCTTAGCAGCGGAGTGTTCTTCTTCAGTGGTTTTATCTATAGTAATCAGCAGAGTAAATTCTGGCGACTTACCTCGATAACGCATATGATACAGCATGTACATGGCCAGTACTGCTCGGTAGTAATCGAGCCCTTGCAAACGTTTTTTGAAAAATTCTGGATTTTTAAGGGCAAGATCAAAAGATGTCCCATCAAAAATCTCAATGTTCAAAGGATTGTACTTGAGAGTGACAGTAATTGCCTTAGCTACGTCCTCGATTTTAAAAAGAGGAACCGTTATTAGAGTTGAGCTATTATCAATCAAAATGGCGCGCATGGTGATGCTCGAAATAATACCAATCGTGCCTTGACTACCGGAGATGAGTCTAGTGATGTCCATCACCCCTTTACCTTTTTTAAATGATTCCACCCCATCTGGGATGACATCCCATAAGGCGTAGCCAGCAGTATTTTTGGCTGTCTTTGGTCTGGCACTAATAATAGTTTTCTCATTCTTTTCAATCAATGAAAAAACTTCACGCACAATTCTCGCATATTCGTTTTTCTGCTTGTCCAATGTTTTAAATTCTTTGTATGAAAGTGGTTTGATGGTATAGGTGTTGCCGTCAGCCAAAACTACCTCGAGTGAATCCACCCAGCTGGCACAATGACCATAGCGTAGTGAATCAGGTCCAGCAGCATTGTTGGCGATTGATCCACCCACGGTACAAATATCTTTTGAGGATGGATAAGCAGGAATATAAAAATTATATTTTTTGAGTTTTTTCTCGACATCACCCCACATAGCTCCTGGCTCGCAGGTAATGGTAGCTTGGTTTTTACTTTCTTTTACTGCGCCGATTTTATTAAGATGGGCAGAAACATCAATTACAATTGAATCGGTGAGCGAACCGCCAGATAATCCAGTACCAGCCGCTCTTGGAGTAAGAGAAAGAGAAGAGAAGCGTTTGGTCTCTACGGCGATTAATTTGGTGGAAATTTCTATATCATGAATATTTTTTGGTTGCAAAACTACTTGTGGTCGAATACAAAAAATACTTTCGTCCGTGCTGTATTTATCAAGAAACTTCTTGTCGGTACTAATGCCACCATCGAAACCAGACTGACGGAGTTTTTTCTCTAGTAGAAGGTGGCCTAACGGGTGGCGTTTAATTCCAGTTAGAAAACCTGGCCTGATAGTTGTGTCGTACAGTGTAGGAATATTATGGAAATGTTTATAGGGTTCTAATTTTATAGAAACAGTTTTATCGGTTGTTTTTTTGATTGATGTTTTTTTATCTTTTGTAGTTTTTTTAAAAACTTTTGCCGACCTGATAGTTTTTGTTTTCTTGGCCACTGTTGTAGTTTTCCGTTTATGGCGTACAGGGGGAGCATCAACATCAACAATAGTTAAAGAACGGAAAGCCATAGATACAAATATTGTATCTTATTTTAAATAAAAAATATTTTCCTGTCCACAAAGGAATAGGGAAAATGGTTAGATAGTTACATAGTTGCACGGTTTCGTCTTATAAAGGAACTACCCGAAATAAGATAAACTGAAGTTGGGATCGAAACATTTCGTCAATGGACTTTGAGGAGGGAGGAAGAATAACGACTGACGTGGCAATCCAGAGTGGCAACACAGTCGTGCTATACTCTCAATCATATGAACCAAACTCGGGCTTTAGACATTTTGAAGACGGGGGCTAATGTCTTCCTTACTGGAGAGCCTGGGTCGGGGAAGACGTATGTGATTAATCAATATATTGCTTGGCTCGAGGCAGCCGGACTACACGTGGCGGTGACCGCTTCGACGGGAATTGCAGCTACTCATATCGGCGGCATGACGATTCATTCCTGGAGTGGGGTGGGGGCGCGCGATACTCTCAACCGCTACGACCTCGACCAAATTATGACCAGCGAAAAAACTGTCAAGCGGATTAAAAAAGCTCAGGTGCTTGTCATTGACGAAATCTCGATGCTCGATGGCAAGATGATGGATATGGTGGATGTGATTTGTCGGGAAGCGCGCGCCAAAAGCGAAGCTTTTGGCGCGCTACAGGTTATCTTTGTCGGGGACTTTTTTCAGTTGCCGCCAGTAACCAGACAAGGCGATATGATGCGTTATGCTTTTGAGTCGCGTGCCTGGGAACAATCACGGCCGCTGATTTGTTATCTTGAAGATCAATTCCGTCAAGAAGATGAGCAACTACTCGCCCTCCTGTCTTCAATAAGAAAAAATGAAATTGAGGATGATCACTACACTTTGCTCAATGAGCAAACAGATATTAGTTATGAAGGCATCGAACCAACCAGGCTCTATACGCATAATGCTGATGTGGATCAGGTAAACCAGACTAGATTGGCTAGCTTAACCACTAAGCCTCATACCTTTAAAATGTCCGGTCGGGGGAGTAAGCCACGATTGGAGGTTTTGATAAAGAACTGCCTCTCTCCCGACACGCTTATTCTCAAGGAAGAGGCCATGGTGATGTGTACCAAAAATAATTTTGAAGCTGGTTATGTTAACGGTACGTTAGCGCGAATAGTGGATTTTGATAGTGATACCGGCGTGCCGATAATTGAGACTACTGACGGAAAGAGAATTACCATTCAAACTACCACCTGGGACATGATTGAAGATGGTAAGGTGCTGGCTTCGATTGAGCAGTTGCCACTCCGACTAGCTTGGGCCATTACAGTCCATAAAAGTCAAGGGATGTCGCTTGATGCGGCGGAAATAGATTTATCCAAGGCCTTTGTTTTTGGACAAGGATATGTAGCTCTGTCTCGGGTACGGTCTCTCGCCGGATTGAAAATATTAGGAATGTGTGCCAATGCCCTTCAGGTTGATCCAAAGATTGTGCATCGTGACCTACAATTCAAATCAGAATCAGAAGCAGCTGAAGACACTTTTAGTAGTATGGAGGAAGACGAATTGTCCCTACTCCACGAACAATTCGTCACTGCTCTTGGTGGCAAGGTGCCAAAGCCAGGTGAGATAATGAAGACAAAGACCACCTACGAACGAGTGCAAAAAGAGAGTACCTATGCCTTGACCAAGCAATTCGTTTTGGCTGGAAAAACAGTGGCCGAAATAGTGCGAGAGCGTGGGATGGCACTATCAACTATTATTGGACATATTGAAAAATTAGTTGAAGATAAACAACTCAAAGCTTCAGATATCAAAAAACTTATCTCAGATTCCGGATACAAAATAGAGGACATTAAGGAAATAAATCAAGCGATAAAAATTTATGGCGCAGAAAAACTAAAACCACTTTTTGAGGCAACGGGTGAGAAGTATGATTACGAATTAATCCGCCTGGCTCGAGCCCTTTATCAGCTTTAGTTTAAATGTTAAAAATGCCGTGGTGGAAGCAAAGCTCCCCGTGGCGTTTTTAATAGCACTTTTTCAATTATGCTAAACTATCAACATGAATTTACTGGCATTTACCCAACAAACATTTTTGTGTAGCATTAATAATTAAACTGAGTATGTTTCACTTAAGATTATTGCGCAAAATTAAAAAACGAACTCCTAATGCGCTTTACCTTGATAATAAAGAAACTGCCCGAGCATTGATACATGAAAGACTTATACATTTTAATCAGTACTATAATTTTAGTTATAATCGGGTAGCCATTCGCAACCAAAGACGATGTTGGGGGAGTTGCTCATCAAAAGGGAACTTGAATTTCAGCTATAAACTTCTATTTTTGCCGGCAGATCTACGCGATTATGTAATTCTGCATGAGTTGTGCCATCTACGAGAATTAAATCATTCTCGGCGCTTTTGGGATACTATGGCTGAAGTTATGCCGGATTACAAAGAGCGATCAGTAGCATTGCGACACATCGAACGGACCAAGGGCACTGCGGTTGCCAATCTAAAAACGATTAAGATCTATTAATTACCTAGTCACCGTGTTGCTTTACTTGCAACGTCACCAGTCCAGACTGTAATGACACTGGCATTTGCTTTTACGAATAATCCACGTCCGACATTGCGAACTGGGCGAGGCAATCCTCATCGGCACCATGGATTACTGTGTCATTCTGCTGTGGCTATATGACTCGCAAAGACGTCAGCACCGCCTTTGCGAGCGCACGAAGCAATTCATAAAACATAATCCATTGTTAAAATTAACTAATGTGTGTCTAATTACTAGTAGAGTGCAGATGTGGACTGGGTTAAACAAAAAAATGCAAAGTGTATCTAAATGGTTTAAAATGAAGAAAAGAACTTACTAGTTAAGTAAATGCCTATGCTAAATAAATTAAAACGGTCGGGGATAATTTTATTGTTTGGTGCACTTTTGTTGTATGCCGTAGTCGTAATACTAGATGATCGGACGAATATTGGTGAATTTACTGGAGTTCTAGCTAACGACAACAGTCCCAACAACACCAAGTCTATTATTGGTGAAATATCAACAAATAATATGGAGACAAAATCTAATACAATTCCCGACACTGCCATAATTGGCACTCAAACCATGTTGGTAGCTGGCGGATGTTTTTGGTGTGTTGAAGCCGATTTAGAAAAATTACCAGGAGTTTTGTCGGCCGTTTCTGGCTATGCTGATGGTTCTTCATCTAATCCGACATATGAAAGTTATGCCCAAATGGGCTTCCGAGAAGTTGTGGAAGTTACCTACAATCCTGAGTTGGTCACGTATGAACAAATTTTAATCTATGCAATCAAACACATGGATCCGACCGACGGCGAGGGTTCATTCCATGATCGCGGAAGGCAATACTCACCAGCTCTCTACTATAAAACCATATCTGAAAAGGAAATTATTGAAAATTTAATTCTAGATATAAATACTAATGGCCCATATGACACCGCATTGGCGGTTGATATTTTAGTAGAACCAACTTTTTGGTCAGCTGAAGATTACCATCAAGATTATTATAAGGGTACGCTAACAAAAGTGAAATATTTATATTATAGGAATGCATCGGGTCGTGATGACCTTATTAAAAAATATTGGGGAGAGGACACAGGTCTAACACTGTCGTGGAGAACAGACTCGGCCGCTGGCCTAAAGATTTATAACTGGACCAATTATTTCAAACCAGAAAAAACTATATTGAAATCTGAATTGTCAGAATTGGCATATAAGGTTACACAGGAGGAGGGAACTGAACGCTCATACAGTAGCCCGCTTGATAAAAACAACGAAGTTGGTATTTATGTTGATATTCTTTCTGGTGAACCTTTGTTTTCTTCTCGAGATAAATTTGATTCTGGCACGGGCTGGCCATCTTTTGTGAGACCGATTACCGCCACAGCGGTAACAGAGAGGATTGATAAAAAATTATTTTCTACTCGGACTGAAATTCGCTCGGCTGTTGCAGACAACCACCTTGGCCACGTTTTTCCGGACGGACCCAATGACAGAGGAGGTCTACGTTATTGTATGAATGGTGTGGCGTTAGAGTTTGTCCCCAAGGACAGTATGGTTGAAAGGGGTTATGAGGATTATTTAGTAATGCTTTAGTTGATTACTTAAAAACAAAGACAGTTGTGACGAAGTCACGGCCGTATTTGTTTGTTATACTATTCAACATGAAAATCATTACATTCACTTGGCTTGCCCTCGGTGTTTTTTTATTATCAATCCAACTCAATACGGTCTTGGCGGAAGAAAACAGTAACAACACTAATGCTCCTGCCGTTGCTATAAGTGACAGTGAACCATACGTATATATGTTTGGACGTGATGAGTGTGGTTACTGCGCAGCGGAGAAATCTTATTTTGAAAAGGAGGGAATCCCTTTTGTTTATCTAAATGTTGCAAAAGATGATAAAGCTGCCAAACTTTTTAATGCTATTACTAAAAAACATGATTTATCAAAAGTGACACCCATTACCGTTATTGGTGAGCGAGTGATAGTTGGTTTTAATGGTGAAGAGACCACTGGCAAACAAATCAAAGAAGCGATTGTGCTAGCTATGATCGGAAATATTAAAACAGTGGAGGATCACCTGGCTTTTGCGCCCAAACAATCTCTCAGTATTGAAGGGACTTGTTCAGATATTGAATGTGATATTTTGGCTGGTAGTGGTTTTGTCTTTGATTTACCATTTCTGGGTGTAGTAGATTTGAGAACTTTTTCGTTAATCACTCTTTCTCTCATCTTGGGTTTGATAGATGGAATCAATCCTTGTGCTATGTGGGTTTTGATTACATTTTTAGCTATTCTATCGCAGGCCGGTAGTCGCCGGAAGATGATTTTTTTAGCCGGTGTTTTTATTATTGCCGAAGCAGTAATGTATAATCTGATTCTAAATGTTTGGTACAAGACATGGGACTTTGTGGCTCTTGATCAAATTGTTACCCCTTTGGTTGGTTTCTTGGCTTTGGGTGGGGGCGCATTTTTCTTGTATCGTTGGCACAAAAACCACGGCTTGGCTCTTGTTTGTGATATTACTAGCATTGACTCGCAAACGAAAACTATCAACCGTTTTCAGAAGTTAGTAAATGAGCCGATTACTATTATGTCTATCGTAGCCATTTTAGTGATTGCTTTTTCGGTCAATGTCATTGAATTTGCCTGTTCTATCGGCATTCCACAGGCGTACACTAAAATTCTTGAATTAAACATGTTAACTTTTATTGAGCGTCAATGGTATATCTTAATTTATACTATTTCTTATATGATTGATGACTTTGTAGTATTTGCTCTAGCCATTTGGGGATATTCCAAGCTCCATGCGCATGGTCAGAAATATGCCCAATATTCGCTACTGGTGGGTGGCTTACTGATGCTTTTGCTAGGTGCCTTTCTGGTCCTCAATCCTAGTGCTTTAGTCATTTAATTTATTTATGGATTTGCTATTAATTGTTCAGTGGATGTTAATTCTAGCCATTTCTATATTTGTATTGGTCAAGGGAGCTAAAGTGTTTGTTGGTGGGGCAAGTCAGATTGGTTCATATTTTGGCATGAATCAATTTTTTATTGGGGTTTTAATAGTGGGTATGGGTACATCTTTACCAGAATTAGCTTCATCTCTAATTGGAGTTTTCTCGGGAGTTAATGAGATAGTGGTGGCTAATGCAGTTGGTTCTAACATTGCAGATATATTACTAATTATTGGTGCCCTGGCTTTCTGGGTTGGTAAAATTCTTATCAGTCGAGAGTTAATTAAAACCGAATTACCAATTTTCTTTATTGCCACCATTTACTTTGCGGCGACATTGATTGATGGTGAAGTAGACAGATTAGAATCCTTGTTATTACTCAGCACCTTTTTTGTATATGTTTGGTACTTACTGGTAAAGTCTTCTGAGACAAAGATGGAGGTGGCGCTTAAAAAAAGAACCGAAAGAAAATTACCGCTGAAAGTGGTTTTTTTGACCATATTTAGTTTGGCTGTTATTTTGATTGGGGCATCTTTTGCTATTAATATGGTGGTTAATATTGCCACGGCTCTAACGGTGCCAATTGGTTTAATATCTATTACAGCAATTGCTATTGGTACTTCCTTGCCAGAACTATTTATTTCCATCCAAGCCATCAGAAGCAAAAAAACTGAGCTGGCCATTGGTAATATTTTTGGAGCTAATACTTTTAATATGCTAGTTGGAGTGGGTTTGCCAGGTTTGTTTATACCACTAATGGCCGGTGAGGTGGTAATGAAATTAGGACTAGGAATTATGTTGGCCTCGTCAGCCATTTTATTTGTGAGTAGCATATCTGGAGAAATAAGGCGCTGGGAAGGATTGATGATGCTTATTTTGTTTATCTTTTTTTTGATTAAATTAACGTCCTTTCTCTAAACAATAAAATGACTTTTAACATGGATGAGATTATACTAATTGATAAACCCATTGGCGTTACTTCATTTGATGTTATTAGGCAGTTACGACGGCGAATTGGTATCAAAAAAATTGGCCATGCCGGTACACTCGATCCACTCGCTTCCGGGCTGATGATTTTGGGTGTGGGACCGGGGACGAAACGGTTGACGGAATTTATTAAACTGGACAAAGAATATATTGCTGAAGTTTTAATTGGTGAATCGCGAACTACCGGTGATATGGAAGGAGAAGTAGTACAAGCAGTCACTGAAGTTTACTTGACTCCGCAGACAATTCTAGAGGTAGTGGCATCTATGGTCGGCACGTTGACGTTACCAGTGTCGGCCTATAGTGCTATTAAGAGAGCTGGTGTGCCCATGTACAAGCGAGCTAGAGAAGCCGCCAGGAATGGGGAAGTGGTGACATTCGTACCAGTGCGTGAAATGGCGGTCTATAAAGCTGAGCTTTTAGATATAAAAAATACTATCATTAATGATAGTGAAAGAGTGGTGGTAAGGATACGATTTTTTGTCGGTAGTGGTACTTACATTCGTTCGCTGGGCGAGGAATTAGGTAGACGGCTTGGCTACCCAGCCACCTTACAGAACCTACGCCGCACAAAAGTGGGTGAGTTTGATATTAAAAACGCCAAAAAGATTGAAGATTTCTGATTTAAGAAAAACGAAAAATACTTAATCCAAAACACCAGCACAATATCGCGATTAATCGCGATATTAATATGTAAATACATAAATTATTTTTACAAAAAATCAATGCGAGTTTACCTTTGAAACCGAACACTCTAAAATAGAAAACAATGAAACATTTAGAGTATGGCGAACGAAGAAGTATTGAGCGACTTATCAACAAAGAAAAAGGAGTTAGATACATAGGGAGAGCCCTGAGTCGTAGTCCCAGTTCAATCTCAGAAGAAATTAGGAAAGGTTTGGTCAAAGGTAAATACCGAGCGGATAAAGCAGAAAAGAAAGCGGAACTTCGGCGCAAACAAGCAAAACAGCAATGTCTTAAAGTAGCGATGAATCCGGTAGTTAAAGACTATGTCACCAAGCAACTCAAAGACAATCAATCACCGGAAAGTATCAGTGGTCGGATTAAAGAGATTGATACCCAGATACCGTATGTGAGTAGCAAAGCCATCTATAACTTCATTGACTCATCTCACGGTGGCCCGCTAGAACATCACCTCTATCGCAAGCGAGTGAAGCGGAAAGGTGGTCCAAAACGAAGAGTAGCAAAAGCTGGCGACCAGACCAAGATTAGTATCAAACAAAGACCCAAAGGAGCTAACAATCGCACCGAATTCGGTCACTTTGAAGGTGATTTCATTGAAAGTGGAAAGGACGGTAGGGGATCACTTTTAGTCTTGGTGGAGAGAAAGACGCGCTATCCCTTTATCATCTATACCGAAGATAAAACTACTCTCACCATCAATGGACTGATAGCCAGTTGTCTTAAAGATATACCAGTGAAAAGTATCACTCTTGATAACGATATTTCGTTCCAAAAGCATGAAGCTCTCTCTGAGTTGATTGAAGCCACTGTTTATTTCACTCGCCCCTATACTTCAAGTGATAAGGGTACGGTGGAGAATAGAAATGGGCGGATTAGAGAGTTTGTACCTAAACGGTGTGATATCTCAAAGATACCAGCTTCAATGATTTCACAAGCTGAAGAGCACCTACGAACTCGTTTTATGAAGTGTTTAGGATTTCATACGCCAGCCGAAGCTTGGACTGCAGAACTACTTAAAGTGGCGTGTGCTAAAATTAAAAAAACCACCAGAGTGGCGGTGTGAAATTATTAGGTGGGGTGTTCGGTTATTGGGGTCGGTGTGGGCAATAAATTCTTAACTAATTTCACAATATATTTCTCAATAAACCTAACCCGACCCATAGTAATTAGTCACATTTCGATTTAGTATCGCGATTAATCGCGATACTAAATCGAAAGTTGGCTAATAAAATACAAAATAAATTTGCTAATAATTATCAAGTATAAAAAATTGAGCCGGGCGCACTAGTAGGTGCGTCCGGTCTCTTGCTTTATGATGCCTCAGATTTGGTTGGCACAATGTTCGAAGGGTACTCCGAAAAGTCTAGTCGCTACTCGGAGTCCAGCTTCGCTCATGGTCATTTTCTCAATTTTGAGCCAATGACCTGTGCCTGCCCTTGGGGTGATTTCCACCCGTGAGCTGTAAATTTGCTCAATCAACTCGATAAAAGAACACAACTGACCATTTGAGAGGTGGTCTACCTCTACGGAATAAAGTGATATTCCGCTACTGGCCAGTGCCCGCCGTGATGTGTTGCGGGGGTGCTTAACCATGCTTTGCGTCAGATTGCTCATTATTCTCTCCACCTGTTAACTCCCCCAGGTGTGGCTTGAGCAGATGTATTAAAACATATAAACATTGTTTTGTATATAAAAAAGAACACCAGACCATAAGAGTCAGATGTTCAGTTTCTACCATTGAATGGAGGCAAGAGAGGAAGCTGTCCTTGCCTGTCGTCAAATCCTTTCTTGATCATGTTCGCCTTGCCTTTCCTGTTGGCATTTATTCCGCGAACATTGGCACTCATTAACATCTCGGCAAGTTTGAACATAAGCGCATAGTCATCGGCGCTTAAGTACCAATTATCACCACCCATTCTTGTTACTCTTCCTTGATAATCTTCGAATTGAATCCGGTAACCACCAAAGAAGAAGATTACTTTTCGGGGAGTGATTTCCACCACTCGAAAGTACTCAAGGTCATCGCTCACTTTGCGCATACTTATCGTCAAGCGTGCGCGGTGAACGGTTCTTTGTGATGGATTCATTTTTACCTCCAATCATTTAGCTCAATCACATTAAACTCTCCCTCCATGGCTTTTGCCATCCTTTCATCAGCAATTTTCATCGCCCGCTTTCTGAGTTCATTGCCGCAGTCTGCTCTTGTAATCTCACCACTGGAATATTGAAGTAAGATACTGATACCTATGTGAATAGCTATGATCTCGTTATTTTCATCAGCATATCCCCAGATATGCCAAGTGCGCCAGAAGTTATCTTCTGGAGCATAAAACATGAAAGTGCCAAGATATTCCGGCATTTGTGCCTCCCAGTTAAGTTTCTTTTCCTTTTATTTTATATAACAAAACAAAATAAAAGTAAATACTGTACTGTAATCACTCGCAACTTCCGCAACCAAAATAGCTTATTATCAGCTTATCCTGGGAATAATTTGTGAAAGTAATCAATTCTGCATGCCTTAACAGAGCCATTTTACAAGAGGGGTGAGAGTTACTTTTGTTTGTTAAGAATTTTCTACTAAAGTCGGGTTTGTTACTTCTTGGATTGATTTTTCTATTAATGATTTCATGCCATTAATAATTTTATCTGTGTCCAGTGGTTGTGGCGCGACGTCACTCGGAGTGCCGTCATTAGTGGCAAAATAATCATCGAAACTTTTCAACATAATTGTATTTTGCTCGGTATTAAGTATAAAATAAACTGTTATACCCTTACCTGTGATGGTAATAAGTTTTTTGCCATCCTTAATTTCGCGCGTGTAGAAGAAATCTTTCGGCTTATTATTGTTGATTTCTTTATCAAGCTCAATTAAATCAAGTGGCTTTGTTTTTTCCGGTGCATACTGTATCGGTAATTCACCAAATAGTCCTGGTTCACTCATATATAAATTATATTAAAATAAACTTTCCACCACCACTTTTACATCACCTCCGTCAGCTTTTCCGGAGAGTTCTTTCATAACAGCTCCGACCAACATTCCCATTTTTGCTTTATCGGTGATACCGAGTTCTGCTTTTTTTGCTTCAGCAATTGGAAAAATTTGTTCTTTAGTCATAAGAGAGGGGAGGTATGCTTCTAGAATTGCTAGCTCGGCTTTTTCTGGTTCCGATAAGTCATTTCTCCCAGCTGCTTCATACTGCACAATTGATTCCTTGCGTTGTTTGGCTAGACGTTTAATAACTGTCAGTGTTTGTTCGTCAGTCAAGTGATCTTGCGGTGTGCGACTGGTAGCCACTAATTCATTAGTGCAAGCGGTCATTATACTCCGAATAGTACTCAACTTAACTAAATCCTTGGACTTCATAGCAGTCTTTAGCGCTTCGGGCAGTGATTCATGTAGTGTCATATATTTATACAAGTTAATGTTGCTATTTTAGCACAAAAAATACCTCGATAGCCATAAAAAAGTATACCAACACCTCTAAACTTAGGGGTTAAACCCCTAAGTTTAGAGGTGTTTAAAATCGAGGGTTTAGATCTTTAAGATTATCAAAGGTCAAGAGGCTTCAGACATTTGTATTATGGGTATGCTAAAATGCTTGGTATGGAACCCATTTCAATCGTTATTCTTTTACTTCTACTAGCTATTTTTGGAGTCTTAGTCTACGTCTTCTTTTTCAAAGCAATAGAGGACAAGCAAGCACCGGAAAGTATGCTTTTAATGCAACAACAACTGCAGGAATTGTCTCGCACGATGCGTGAGCAGATGAGTGAAAGCAACCGGGTTGTTCAGCAGGGAAGCCAGATGCAATTCCGTGAGAGTAAGGAATTGATGCAACAAATCAACAAAGATGTGGCCGAACAGATTCGCAACATTCAAGAAAGTGTTAATGAAAAACTGCTGGGGGTACAAAAAAATGTTTCGGAGGTTAGTGAAAGCTCCAAACAGGTTTTTTTGGTAGCGGAGCAATTACAAAATCTGGAGAAGGTTCTCAAACACCAGAAACAGCGAGGGAATCTTGGTGAGGCCTCACTTCAGTTAGCCCTGGAAAATATGTTGCCAGCCGGATCGTACAAAATTCAGTACCAGTTTCCAGGAGGGGAAACAGTGGACGCGGTAGTTGAGACCAAAGACGGTATGATTCCGGTTGATGCCAAATTTTCGCTCGATAATTATCGGCGTTTGGTTGACGCTACCACGGACGCTGAACGTGAAGCTCTGGAAAAAGAATTCAAGAATGACCTAAAAAAACGGATTGATGAAACCGCTAAATACATTCGTCCTAAAGATGGCACTTTACCCTTTGCTTTTATGTATATTCCAGCTGAAGCTATCTATTATGATTTATTGGTCAATGAGGTTGGTTCGGTGAAGGTTAATACCCGATCATTGATTGACTATGCCTATCGGGATAAAAATGTAATTATCGTGTCACCGACCACTTTTGCTGCTTACCTACAATCAGTCTTGTATGGTTTTCGGGCCTTTAAGGTAGAAGAAAGTGCCAAGGAAATTCAAAAAAATGTCGAGAAACTCACTCGACACTTGCAGGCATATAATGAATATTTTAATAAATTAGGAAACTCTCTGGGAACTACGGTCAATCATTTCAATAGTGCCAGTAAAGAACTAGGTAAAATTGATAAAGATGTGGTTAAAATAGCAGGTGAAGGAACTGGTTATGATGTTTTAGCACTGGATAAGCCAGCCGTGGGGGAGGAGTAGGTGGTGGTTGAATGGTTGAATAGTTTCATGGTTGTATGGTTATGGATTGCCACGCTGTGGCTCGCAATGACGGTGATGGTGGCGACATTCATCGTCTTCGCGAGTGAGAAAGCGTGGGACGCTTTCGCAAGACCTTGCCAGCTCTTTTGTAAAAAGAGCGACAAGGTGTACAGTCCCTGTATTAGCATACAGATTTCACTCACTCGGTCATAAAAATAAATCTACACTACGTTACGTCTTATTTTTACGACACTCGTTCGTTTATCTGTAAGGGAGTGGAGTGGCAACGGAATGACGTGGCAATCCACGAACTGCAACGAACGGTGTGGTTTGCCACCTGCTGCGCTTCGCTCGCAGCTAAAGGCGCTCGCAAAGACAATCATTCATATTGACAGTAAGGCAGGAATCATCTTTTTTTCGTCTTTGTAAACTGAAATAATGTAAGCTATCTAAAGCACCATTATGATTTAACGGATTTGAAATTAAAAGCAGATTAAAAAGCTTGCTAATTTCGATGTTTTCTAGTATTATCTGCGTCATTATGGCTACAACTACAAAAAACCAAGCACCTTTCGCAGTGATTGAAACTGGTGGAAAGCAGTATATCGTATCAGTCGGAGACATCCTTGAGGTGGAGATGCTCGGTGATTTCAGTGAAGGAGATGCGATTGAATTTGATACGGTGTTGATGACTGATGATGGTGCTTCTTCCAAGATTGGCGCTCCGTACACTGGTACCAAAGTCAAAGCCACCTACATGGGAATGAAGAAAGGGCCGAAGATTACTATCCTTCGCTACCAGCCAAAGAGTAACCGTGACCGTAAAATTGGCCACCGTCAAAAGCACTCACAAATCAAAATTGAATCAATTACCTAAAGTGCACTAACAAAACAAACCTTTCATTCAAATGAAAGGTTTGTTTTGTTATAAAAGGTCATAAAACAAATTTGTACATAAATAGATAAACCTAGCGATATATCGCCAGGTTTAGGAAATCAGTTTTATATTAATACTAATTAATTTTTTAGTTGGTATTAAAAAACTTCCCGCGGGAAGTTTTGGTCGGCGCCTGCAGGCGCCGACCAGTCAGTTCATCTTGACGCGTTTATTTGCGAGCCATTCCAATGCTTCACGTTTGAAACGAGCCCAGTCGCCCGGTTGGGTGTTTTGAACCATACGTAGTTTTTTGTTTGAAAAGTACTTACGCATGGCAATAGCTGGTTGCCTGCCTTTGTAATGCTGTTCGTACCACATTCTCCGTAGTATTCGAAACAACAATTTTTCATCCATGTGCATATTCATCTCCTTTGCTTTTCTCAACTATAATGCATCAAATATTGGAAAAGTCAACTCCTGTTTCGCAAAGCGTTCTTAATGGTTTCTGGATCGGCATATTCTAGCTCACTGCCCGTGGAAAGGCCCCGACCTAGTTGGGAAAGTTTGGGTGCCTGAGGTAAATTTATAAATAGTGGGGAAATGATTGACTCGACAAACCTGGTGGTATTTTCTCCATCTGGATTGACAGCAAAGCCAAGAATAATCTCGGTCAGTCCAGGCTTAAGGCGAGCTTCCACGGTGGCCTTTAATGTCCCTCCACGGAGCTTCTTGGCATCTTCACTGTGTAGTAGTGGTACCGTTCCACCAAGGACAAAATAAAGCCCATCATAGACCCCACTGCGCTCTATGGCTTGAATGTCGCTATCTTGGGCGACAACCAGTAATTTACTGTGATCGCGGTTCTGTGCCTCGCAAATTGAACAGAGTGTTCCCATGCCACCGTTTTTTGAAAAAAATCGGTGGCATGACGCACATTCGACCACCGAAGTCTGGAGTGTAGCAATCAACTCAGATATTTCGGAAACTGACGATGGGTCTAAAGTTAAAAGATGAAAAGCAAAGCGCTTGGCTTGCCGTCCACCGATGCCAGGAAATTTTTCAAAGTGTTGAATGAGTTTATCGAGATTGCTCATATTAAAAATCATCTTGATTATCACTGCTACTCATGCCTGCATGGTGAGTGTCTAGATTAAGGAAACGAACATGCTTGGCATCAAAGTATAGTTCTGCATTTCCGACTGGGCCGTTACGATGTTTCTCAACCAGAATCTCAGCAATATTTG
>Ga0210046_1001664_pt1 | contig 16808 bp, 20 predicted proteins | sample CryGeyCG2114_250_FD_185461 | JGI IMG/M metagenome (GOLD analysis project Ga0210046, IMG submission 185461) | Groundwater microbial communities from aquifer - Crystal Geyser CG18_big_fil_WC_8/21/14_2.50 (SPAdes) (version 2) | ecosystem: Environmental > Aquatic > Deep subsurface > Groundwater ... | reverse complement strand
CTTGAAGAATATTTACACTTCTACAACTACGAGAGAATCCATTTAGGAAGATACTTGAACGGCATGATACCGATTGAAAAGTTTAATTATTATTTATCCACAGTGTCACCCTTGAAGGTTAACTGAACACACTGCACGCTTTATATGAACAAGCGCGCCAGACGTATGTCATCGTAGCTGTATTTTCCTTTCAGCTTTTTATACACTGGTGAAAGTTTTGTGCCTCCCAGAGATTCAAATGCCGCCTGAATGACCTTGAGATCGCCTGATTTTGGGGCATAGTGTTTTATGTCCAGATCATACTTTTCTTCCTTCAGTTTTTCGAGATGAGAAATGATCGTTCCAAGAGTCATCCCACGCTCTTTTGCTATATCTCGTATATCTCTCTTTTCTTTTAAAAGAGCAAGCGTCTTTTCGTGAGAAGAAACCTTGGAAGCAATATTTTTGGGTTTGGACGCTCTGTTTTTTTCGATCTCTACCGCATCATTGGTCCCGCCACTACGTATGATGAAATCCTCATGCATCCTGTCCCAATCGTCGCCTTCAAATCTCCGGATCACTTTTACCCACTTAGATGATTCATTGATAAGCCATCTATCGAGCTCTATCACGTACGGATCAACCGAAAGCGCCATAGTGTTGATACCAAGCAAGACCAGTCCTTCGAGACTCCGGAGACGAGAAAGCGCCACATACCCTTGTCCGTGCACGAACGACTTCGAGAGATCTATCTCGGCGGCATCGAGACTCATACCCTGGCTTTTGTGCACCGTTATCGCCCAAGCAAGGCGAAGCGGCAGTTGCTCTACGGAGGCAAGCACTTTGCCGTCATCCTCCACTTCCCATGTGGCGGGCGTAGCATATATCTTCTTCCCTGAACACGTCTCGACGACCGGCATGTTATTTTTAAAATCAATGACCCGCCCCAGAGTTCCATTGACATACCCTTCCTCAAAGCTATTCTTTACGAACATAACAACCGCATTTTTTTTGAGTTTTAAAATTTCCGGGGCCAAAATACTTTTGCAAAGAGAAGCAACCACATTCGCTTTCCCGCGCGTGCGCATTTCGTACTCACGCACTTCACCATGGAGTTTTTCAAGTTCCATTTCATTAACGGCGTCAACATCAAAGTTGTGCGTATAGAGACGCGTCGGTGTGATCCTTGATTCCCTGCGTACGCCGCTCATCTTTTCTAACATATCTTTTGTTTCAAGGGAAACGTTGCCCATTCGTATTTCGTTCAAGATACCTGCGAGAGAACGATCATTCTGCCGATACTGCTCCTCCAAATAACAGACACGTAGGTTCATTTTCCGCCACGCATTGGAGCTGTCTATATACATCACTTCGTTCCTTCCGGAAATAACAGGTGGGAGCTGAAAGAAATCACCGGAAAGCACTATCTGCATACCACCAAAAGCAGCAGTGTTCCTTTTCATCGCCCGCGCGAGCCGATCAAGCGCGTCAAACATCATCGGGTGTATCATGGAAACCTCGTCTATGATGAGAACTTTCGTCTTATCATAACGTTTCCATAGATGTTCTTTCTGGACGAGGAACTCGACATCATGGTCGGACAGATCATCCTTAATACCGATTCCGCTCCATGAATGAAGGGTCATTCCACAAAGATGAGTTGCGGCAATACCGGTTGATGCCGTAACGGCAACACCGACTCCTCTTTCTTTCAAGTAATCTATATAGACATTCAGCGCATGCGTCTTGCCGCTTCCGGCGGCGCCGGTAAGATAGACGTTGCGTCCGGTTTTAATGATATCGAGTGCTTCTCCTTGTGTCATGAAAATATTTTACCACACTCAAAAAACATACCAAAAGCACCACGGAAATTCTTCTCGCCCACGACAAGCAACGACTGTGCCTATGCTTTAACCTTACTTGTCTTTCTTTGGCTTTTTCGCTTGCTTCTTTTGTTTATCTCTGCCCTTTGCCATATCAATAAGTATACCACCTATTCAAGTAATTTCACCGCGTCATGTTCTTCTTTTACATCGGTAACACTGTATGCCGCTTCACGCGCTTTCTTTTTTTCTTCGGAAAATCCATCTCCTATTTTAAAATCGAGGATGGTTACATAATGCGCCAAAAGACCTACGAAAAACGCTACCGCAAGCAAGATAAGCACAGCAAACATATCGTTCCCTTCTATTACTTATTCACTCCGTTTTTTTGCGCGTAATATCCAATGAGTGCTTTCACGCCGGCAAGGTTTTTGCTCCATTCAATGGTGTCGTGCGTAGAAAGTTCGACGGTAATCGCCGGAATCCCAATCGAAGCAAGCCATCCTTCTGAATCACCTGTAATCTCGTACGCGTCGAATACGTCCACCGCCGGATACCCCGCCGCCTTCGCGTAGACGTTCATGATATCGCGCGTCACAGGAAGGATGCCGTTCTCGCACTCTGACGCATAAACGGCATTTGACTGACTGTGCCAAAAAACAACACCTTGCTGATCAGTATTCTTGACAAAATCCCGAAGCGCCGCTGTTTCCGGCTCAGAGAACGGAGCCGTCCCCGCGCTCACGACATTTCCCCGCCATGTGCTCTTAGACTTCCACTTGCAATCAAAATTACGATTAAGATCAACATTATGCGCGTTGAAACGGCCCGGGGAGAAATTCCCGCTTGTTGACACATCAGCGATATCAAAGTGCCCTTCTTTGCCGATTACTTTATACACACCGTCTGGGTTAATGGATGGAATCACGGAAATACCGAAACCATCGGGGATCGCTTCAGGATGTATGTCGAGATAATCCATGAATGCATACGCCAAAAGTACACTGTTCCATTCATAGCCGCCGTGCATTCCTCCAACGAAAAGAAGGTGCGTGTTTCCGCCCCCGTAAGTGAACACCTCAATTGCGCGTCCGTCGACCGAGTACCCAATGACTTCATGTTTCGGACCGAGATCAGTCGTTGCGATCGGCGGAGTCACGATCGACTCCAGCGGTTTGTTGCCGCCATAAAGACCGATAAACACCAACACGCCAAACGCGATAACAATGATAATTACTGCGACAATGCGCTTAGTAAGAATGAATCGCATCGTGAATTATTTCGCGTAATATGTAAGAAGCGCCTTAACACCCGCAATATTTTTGCTCCATTCAGTGTCGGTATGATTTGTAAGGAGAACACTGATCGCTGGAATATCATTTTTGGCAAGCCAATTCACCATGTCACCGGTTATTTCGTAGAAATCAAAACTCTCGTACGCGGAATAACCTGATGCTTGCGCGTAGATGCCAGTAATCGTATTCGTCTCGGGAAGAACGCCGTCATGACAGTTTGACGCAAACACGCCGCCGGCGGCGCTATACCACACAACAACCGCGGCCAACGTGTGCGCGTTTACATAGTCTCTTATCGCCTGTGTTTCCGGCTCGGAAAACACAGCGCTCCCACCGTTTACTGTCGTACTCTGCCACGTTCCTTTCGCCTGCCAATCACAATCAAAATTGCGATTGAGATCGACGTTATTGGCATTGAATCGCCCCGGCACGGTTGCGTTCTCGGGTGTCGGCACATCTGCCGCGCTGAATCGCTCTATCGTGCCAACTATTTTCTCGAGCCCGTCTGGATTAAGTGTCGGAATGATCGTTACTTTTTCATTCGCGGAAACTGCGTCAAGGTTCGCCTCGAGATAGTCCATAAGCTCGTAAGCGACAAGTGTCGTGTTCCATTCATAGCCGCCGTGAATACCGCCAACAAAAAGGATCTCCTTGTCTCCTGTTCCGTAATGGTACGCGAGGATGTCGCGCCCGCCTGCGGACTTCCCGATGATCGTTTCTGGCTTGTTTTGATCCCCAGTCATTTGCGCACTGCTCGTCGCCCATGTCGTGTTCGTCGTGGTTGTGCTGATTGTAGTACCTACTCCTGTGTCCGTCGTGTCAACAATTGCGGACGACCTATTCAACAAAAAATATGCACTCATACCGGCAAGGACAATGAGTGCCGCAATAATTACAATGATGGATGTTCTTTTCATAATTCTTTAAATTGTTATTTTTATAATATCCATTGATCTAGTATCAGCAGAGAAATGCGCACCCTGATAAGATCGAGATAAACCCTGCCGTGATCCCCCAAAAACCGATCCATATTTTATACGGTTCGATCTGTTTAATAAAATGATCCAGGTCTTTATGTTTCCTAAAGAAATCAGCAAGCAAGATCAATCCCATAAGGATCGCTGGTATCGATTGCGCAAAGCCACCACCGATATAATAGTACCGATAGAAAATCGGCATAAAAGTGATCCGCTCAATCAACATACCAACACCAAGTATTAAAACGACCCAACCGATGATACCCTCAAACGGGCGCAAACGCGATTCGATCTTTTTGATCGCATTCTTGGCTACGCCAAGCTCCATGATCTTTGGCACCGCCAAAAGGAACCCTGCAATGATGTTTACTATTTGAGGAAGCATGGATACATGATACTACCTGTATCGAAGTTGTAAATCCCCTGTATAGGCCCGCTCATATTTGCACTCTTTAGGCATGAAGATTGATAATAGCTTGATTGTATGTTGTATTATGGCGGCGAGTGGAGTCAGTTTGTTTCGGAATGTATGGCGTACGCGCTCTGACAGCGACTCGACTGATTCATGGCATAAAAATATTATACCATGTTTTCTAGGATTTTATTGTACTTATCCCTATTCTCTCTATTCTCTATTCTCCCCTCGTATCCCCATTCTCTCAAACCTCGCTTATGGCCTCAGCTTATGAGCGCAGCAGGTTCGCCGTTCGCATCAATACACAATACAAAAAACACCCTTGGGAAAGATACCCGTGGGTGTTTTTTGCCTAAAGACTGTCTAAAAATTCCCAATCGACAATCTACTGAAGATCTTTTTTCTTCTCCTCAAATTCCTTTCTGTCCATTTCTCCTTTTGCGTATCGTTCTTTTAGGATTTCAAGCGGGGATTTGTCTTTTCCATGCGCGTCATCACCATAACCGTGTCCGCACATATGCCCCCTTCCAAAACCTCCTCGCATAAAGGCGAGAATCGCCCAGATTACAAGACCCCAAAAGATGATCATAAAAATCCAGCCGAAACCGCCAAATGGCCAAAAACCAAAATTCATCATGTTGTTTGTTGAGTTATTACCGTCAAAGGGAGACGACCACCCTCCCCACATCATGGACATCCATGGCGTCCAACCGATGTTTCCAACGGATGGAAACGCCGCTAAGTTATCGCATCCGGAAAACCGTTTGCCCATGACAATATGGATTTGCTCTTCGCCGTCTTCACCATGCGCCTGTATCATCATGGCATTCATGGCGGCGTGCGAATCTCCGGTCATAGTCCCCATAAAGTATTCACCAAGCACTCCGTACTGCTCATCGCTCAAATTTTCGCAAATAACCTCTTTGGTTTGCAATTTATCCCACAGCTCTTTACCCTCCTGTTCTTCACGAGTGGTATGTTCAATAATCGCGTTCCAGTCAAGCGAGGAGGAATTGGAAAACCCACCCATCATTTGAGCGTTTACATTGGTAACAACGAATGAACCGATGACAATTGTTGCAAGAATCGGGAAAATAAATTTTTTCATATTTATAAAGAAATTGATAATTTATGGTCGTCTTTTCCACAAAGACGATTGACTTCATATACCCTACGGGGGTATTATACACTCACATGAACAAAGAAGTCAAGCGAAAGATCATCCGCCGGCTCAAGATTATCAAGGGTCAGGTGCGCGGTCTCGAGAAAATGATCGAGGAAGACGCTTATTGCGTCGATATTATTACGCAAACATCCGCTGTCAGACAAGCACTTTCGTCAATCGAAGATGTCATGCTCGAAAATCACCTGTCCACGCACGTTGTTGAGCAGATGAAAAACGGCGATCACAAGAGGGCGACAGGGGAAATATTATCAGTGTATAAAATTGCAAAGAAAAAATAACATGCAGACAAAATATATTATTGCAGCAGGACTGGCTGTGATCAGTATCAGTGTGGTTTTCATCTTGCTCTCAAATAGACAAAAATATGTCCCCAATGCGGAAGAACACGAGGACGAATCTATCGCGGCGTATGAAATATACCCCAGTGATGTCGTGAAAAAAATAAAAAACAATGAAAATATAGTCCTGCTCGACGTTCGAACGCCGAAAGAATACGAAGAAGAACATCTACAAAACGCGATACTTCTTCCTGTTCAGGAATTATCGGCGCAGTCGCTTGCCAACGTTGGACTTGGCGAAGACGCGAAGGACAAAGAAATTATCGTTTACTGCCGTAGCGGGACACGAAGCAAAACCGCGCATGACATTATGAGCTCGCTCGGATATACAAATATCAAAAGTATTGCCGGCGGAATGACTCACTGGGAAGAGGATGACTACCCATTCACAGAAACAGGGGATTACAGGGCAAACACAGTGACGACAACAAATTCGGTTATTCCCGCAGATGGACCGAGAATATCATTCGATCGAACGTTCCATGACTTTGGTTTGGTGCCTCAATATGGCGGTATCGTCACGGAAACCTTTACGATACAAAATGACGGAACCGACATCTTGAATATCGGCGACATCATGACCAGTTGTAGCTGTACTTCCGCATCTGTCTCCTCGAAATCCATTGCCGCCGGAGAAAGCGCGAAACTGACAGTGCGTTTTGACCCTAATTTCCACAAAGAACCGCTTGATGTTTTCAAGCGCACGATATTTATTCCAACAAACGTCACGACGACGCCTGAAGCGGAAGTGGTTATCCAGGTTGATATCGACGAAGGAAAGTAGTTACATGGTGCGTAAAAAAATAATATGAATAAATATACTATCGGCGGACTGGTTATCATGGCGCTGGGGATATTCGTCTTCGCGACGACTCAACGCGATACTCCATCTGTACCAAGAAAGGACGCTTCGGCATCTGCGCTTGTCGTTGCCGTACCGTCATATGATTTTGGCGATATAGACATATTCGCTGGTGTCGTTAACGCTGTTTACACACTCAAAAATACCGGCACCGAGAATATAACGATTATTTCCGGACAGACAAGCTGTATGTGCACAACGGCCGAAATTGGCGATCTTTCATTTAGTATGCAGGAAAGTTCGGGAAAAACCGTGATCATTCCGCCGGGAACGGAAAAAACGCTCACGGTAACCTTTGATCCGCTCGCGCACGGTCCAGACGGTGTCGGCAGAATAAAACGAGAGGTTCTTCTTACAACAAATTCCGCCACAACACCCGCTGTTGAAGTCATGTTTACCGCACATGTTGTCAAAAATGAACTACCATAAATCTGCGTTAGATCATCGTCACTCATAAAAACATGCGCCGCCACGAACACAAAAATGCGCAGGTGGTGGTTCGTCATGATTCATGCTACTCCCCTGCTTCAAAGACGGTCCATGCCGCGCGTGCAAGCCGCGATTCGGAAATGAACCATGGCCACCACGAACACGGTGACGAACATGACGGTCACGGTATGGACCATATCCATCACTCCGCGCACGACTTCGTAGGACACGGCTCCGCGAAAATGTTTCTGCGCCGTTTCCTCATCGTTACGATCCTCCTCATTCCGCTTGCGCTCACCAATGAGACAATTGCAAGTTTTTTCGGGTTTCCAATAGTGACACTTAAGAAATGGGTTGGTTTTGCGATTGCGACGATCATCTTTAGTTTTGCGCTTATTTTCTTCAAACACGCACGACACGAAATACAGGCGAGGCAATACGGCACTCGAATATAACGTTATTGCGATCCCGGTGGCCACGGGCGTATTCGCATTTGCGGGGTTTTTCTTGCGACCCGAGATCGGCGCGCTTCTTATGAGCCTCTCAACCGTCATCGTCGTCGCAAATGCCCTCACGCTACGAAACGCAAATCTTGATGTGGTGTGATAAAACAAACAACCTTGCCTTGTTCGCGCACGATAGTGTGTTAGGATAACATAAACTCTTTACGCAAGCTGATTTTTTATGAAAACAAAAACGTATACCATGGCAGATTTCGCATGGACGAAATGGATGCCCAAAGACATGGCGCGCATGGCGCCAAAGATCCTCGCGATCAAGAAGGAACGCTACGCGGCAGTCAAACACATAGCCAAAGAGAAGCGCACGTTCGAGAACACCGTTTTTGCGATTGAGGCGTCAGATTACGACATCAATGACGATATCGCCCGCATTGAACTCCTGCTCAATGTCAGCCCGAATAAATCCTTGCGCGAAGCGGCAAAGAAAACGATTGACACACTCACCAAAGGCATGGTCGAGATAGAATACGACGAAGAGCTCTACCATGCGTTTTGTGAATATGCCGAGAAGAAAGAAAAACTCTCCGGGGCGAGAAAGAAGCTCTTTGATGACAGGGCGCGAGGATATCGACGGATGGGTTTTGGTCTTAGTGCCGCGAAGCGCAATAAGCTCAAAAAACTGACCCAACGAATCAATAAGCTCTCCATTGAATTTGATAAAAACATCAATGATCACAACGATCATATCACGTTGCGAGAAAAAGAAGCCGGCGGTCTCTCAAAAGATTTTCTCGCCGGTCTTTCGCGAGATAAAAGCGGAAAATACATCGTTACACTCGAGTACCCCGATATCATTCCATTTCTGCAAAACTCAACAAATGAACAAAAGAGAAAAGATATTCTCGACAAGAATCTTCAAAAGGGCGGCAGACGAAACATGACGATCCTTGCGGAATTGCTTCGACTTCGTCATGAAATGGCGCAAACACTCGGATACAAAAACTACGCCGAGTACGCGACGGAAACACGCATGGCAAAAAACCCTAAGGCAGTGATGCGCTTTATTGAAGGTCTTATCCGCAAACTGAGAAAAGGTGTCGCAGAGGACAAGCAAACACTCCGTGACTTGAAACGAAAAATGACGGGAGATATTACGGCTGAGATCTCGTACTATGACCTGCCAAGCGTCGCGCTCTCATACTATAGAGAACAGCACAAACGACAACATTTCGGTATCGACACAACCAAAGTGAGCGAATACTTTCCGCTTGATGTTGTGCGATCAGGGATGTTCCAAATTTATGAAAAACTGTTCTCGGTGCGATTTATACGGCTTACCGGATATCCGACATGGCATAAAGATGTCGAGGTCTACGCGGTTAAAAACACCCGCAACGAAGAGACGATCTCTTATTTCATGCTCGATCTCCACCCGCGCGAAGGGAAATACGGACATGCCGCGGCGGCGCCAATTGTTGCCGGCAGGATCGAGAAAGACAAGAGCGGGAGCGAGCATTACGTGGCGCCAATCACCTGCATGATGACAAATTTTACCAAACCGACTTCGCGCAAACCGTCGCTTCTCACCCACGAAGAAGTGGAGACATTCTTCCACGAGTTCGGACATGTCGTCCACGGCGTACTCACCAAGGCGCCATTCGAATCGCAATCCGGCACCAGTGTTACCCGCGACTTTGTCGAAGCGCCATCGCAGATGTTGCAAAACTGGGTATGGCAGAAAGAAACCCTCAAGCTCCTTTCAGGGCATTATAAAAACAAAAAAAAGAAACTCCCCGATCGCCTTTTAAAAAAAATGATCATGACAAAAAACCACATGGTCGCCTACTCGACCATGCGTCAATTGGTGTTCGCGCTCTTTGATATGAAACTCCACTTTGGCGTGGCGCGCAAGGATACCGCAAAAATATTCGACGAAGTGACGCGCGATCTCTTGGGGCTCGTGATGCCGAAAGGAGCGATCTTCCCCGCAGGGTTCGGGCATCTGGTCGGATATGCCGCCGGATACTACGGATATATGTGGTCGCTCGTGTATGCCGCCGATATGTTCACGCGATTTGAGAAAGGCGGTATCCTCAACAATAAAATCGGGATGGCATACCGCGCGGAAATCCTTGAAAAAGGATCGAGTGTTGACGAGAGCGAGCTTATCAAAAAATTCCTCGGAAGAAAGCCAAGCAATAAAGCATTCCTAAAAGAGATCGGGTTGTAAAGGCACTGACCACTCCAAAAAAAAAGAGGCTCCGGCAAATGTCGGAACCTCAACCGCTTACACGTTGCGGACAAAGACACCGCGTGACGTCCTTCCGAGCCATCGCACAGCTCGAAAAACGAGATAGACGCCAGTGACAAACACGAGCGCCACTTCCGCGATCGCCATAAATAAGAGTGCCGGCAACATTGTTGCCCCCATAACGTATTTCATCGCTTGTCTCCTCCTTGTCATAGTGATGACATATGGTAAAAAATAAGCATTTCTATTCAAAATAGACCTATTTTTAGGATTGATGTCAATATTTTTTCAACAGGATACACATATACATTGCATTTTTAAAAGTCCGTGATAGACTAAAAGCATGATATTGAAAGTGCCGTCACCACTTCGTGCAAGGTTTCGCGGGACAGAATATTCCACCCACTTTTTGGGACTTTTACTTGGACTACTCCTCTTTGACCGCTCTTCGGTGAAGGATTTACTCGTGCTTACCTAACAAACATTTCAGGCGATCACAAGCAAGTCCTCCACCGAAGCGGTCGGAGGGCTTTTTCGTTGCCATACTGTCGTGCGCGAATAAAATAGTTCGTTGACAATAAAATAGCAGGATATTTCAAAACACCTCCACAAGGAGAAGGAGCCATGGCAAAGAAAAAACGAGATAAGAACCGCGTTTTGATCTTTGATACCACCGCGCGAGACGGGAAACAGTCGCCGGGTTGTAATTTTGGACCTGATGATACAATCAGACTCGCGCACCAACTTGCCCGCATGAAGGTCGATGTGATGGAGGCCGGATTTCCGGTGTCGTCGGATGATGATTTTGAAGCGGTTCGGCGGGTGGCGCATGAGGTTCCCGGAATTACTTGCGCCGCACTTGCCCGCGCGAACAAAGATGACATTGATTGCGTCATGAAAGCGTTTGGAGACGCGATTAAGAGGTCAAGGATTCATATCTTCATTGCCACAAGTGATGTTCATATGGAGAAAAAGCTTAACAAATCGCCGGATGAAGTTATCCGAATGGCGGTTGAAGCGATCAAGTACGCACAGGCATGCGGCATCGACAACATCGAGTTCTCACCGGAAGACGCGAGTCGAACTGGATTCTCCTTTCTGGCAAAGATTGTTGCCGCGGCGGCATGGGCAGGAGCAAGAACGATCAATATCCCCGATACAGTCGGATACGCGGTTGGAACCGAGTATCCAAACATGATTCTACGTCTCATGCACGAAGTGTCGATCATTGAGCGAAATGACATCGTGTTGTCGCTCCATTGCCACAATGACTGCGGCCTTGCAACAGCAAATACGCTTGCGGGGCTTGCGGCGGGCGCGCGACAAGCGCACTGCACCATCAACGGAATCGGTGAACGCGCCGGCAACACTCACCTTGCCGAGGTGGTGATGGCTCTCAAGACACGTCGCGATTATTACAAGCTCGATACCGGCATCAACACAAAAGAGATCGGCCCAACGGCGCGATTGGTTTCGAGCATCATTGGTAAACCGATCCACGACACGCTTCCGATCGTCGGCGCAAACGTGCACGCCCACAGTGCCGGCATCCATCAAGACGGAGTTCTTAAAGAGCGAGCGACATACGAAATTATGTCTCCGGAAGACACCGGATGGCAAGAAGAGTCTCTCCCGCTTTCAAGTCAGTCGGGGCGACATGGATTCAAACAGCGCCTCGCCTACATCGGCTATGAGGTCAACGCCAAAACTTTTGGCGTTGTATACGCGAAGTTCAAAGAACTTGCCGCCATGAAGCCGTTGGTGCACAACACAGACCTCCACATGCTCATGCAGGAAACAGAAGCCGAACAGCACGCGGAAGAGGAAGGGTGGATTCGCCTCTTAAATGTTGATTATCATAAGCTCGATGGCACAAGACGTGTGTTTGTTGGACTCACGGCTAACGACAATACATTCGAAGCGAGCGGTACCGGCAATGGTCCGTTTGACGCGACATGGAGCGCCGTGAGAAGCGCGCTCACTCGCCAAAAGTTCTGGCCGGGCGAGATCAAACTGGAATCGTTTGATGTAAGCAAAGGACAAGGAGGCATCGAGTCTGTCGGGATCGCCCGGGTAAAAATTTCACTTGGAGACTACGCGGCATTCGGTCGAGGATCAGACACCGATATCGTTGTAGCGTGTACCAAGGCGCATATCGCCGCTTTGAATAACTTGATCAACGCCCCCATCCTCCGAGAGCGGATATCCTGAAAGATCAATCTTATACCTGATTTTGCTTTGCGAAATCAGGTATAAGATCAAAACCCCCGCCACACCTTGGTGGGGTTTTTTATAAAAAAATGCCATATTGCATGTTGTAACCGTTTATGTTTAAAATTACATATTATTCGAGAATAGGTAAAACAAGGTGGGCTCACAAGAAATAAAGGACATGGGGAAGCTCATCGAAGACGCCCGACAAGGAAGCGAGGCGGCGTTTCGAGAGATTTTTGAGAAATTGGTTGACAGAGTTTTTTCGTATGCTCTCTCGCGTGTCCATGACAGAGAAGCGGCAAATGATATCGTGCAAGAATCATTTATCGACCTCTGGAGCGCGCTGGGGAATTTTCATTATAGTACCAATGAGGCGTTTCTTGGGTTTGTGTTCATTATTTTGAAGCGCAAGATTTATAAAGATTATAAAAAAGTGAGCACGATTTCACTTGAAGAAACCATGATCAACGAAAGTTATGAAATGAAGCCGGATGATTATCGATTTCTTCTCAAACATATCGGCATTTTAAAAGAAAGAGATCAAGAGGTACTGCGATTGCGTTATTGGTCTGATCTGACGTTCAGCCAGATAGCAACCATGCTTGGTGTCACTGAAACCAACGCGAAAGTTCTTCATCACCGTGCGATTAAAAAATTGCAAGCGATTTTAGAAAAGTATGAACATGATATCTGACGTTGAAAAAAAACTGTCAAGCATAAAACCGAGAAAATTATCTCAAAAAGAAAGGCGGATTCTTTGGAGTGAGGTACAAACGGGAATCGTTTCTGCTCGCGTTTCCGCTCATCATTCAGATAGGTATCGTTTTTATAACATACAGGTCGTTCGTTATCTTTATATTTATCTGCAAAAAAAGAAGGTTGCGGCGATCGGGCTTGTCGCAATAGGACTTGTTTTGAGTTCTTCGGTTACAGTCATGTCCGCAAACAGCGCCAGGCCGGGAGATTTCTTGTTCCCCATTGATCTCGCCGCTGAAAAAGTGCAACTTGCGTTCTCAGCAAAGAAAAACCACAATGTCCTTAAGGTGAGATTCTCAGAAGAACGTCTAGAAGAAGTGAAAGAGATACTCAAGGAAGCCGAGCAAGCTGATTTGTCATTGGGAACAGAGGTCACAATAAATACCAGCGCAACGTCATCGACCACAACTACAACGACATCTCAAACAACGAGAAAAAACGATGAGCGGATCAATAACGCGCTAGTAATAACACTTGATTATCTCGAAAAAACAAAGAGTGAAGCTGAGGCTGACAATAATAATTCATCAACAGAAGCGATCGATGGTTTAATCAACGAGCTTATGACTGTCGCGGAGAAAAGAGCATCCCTTCCTCAAAGATTCGACGCCAAGATTAAAGACAATAGAAACAAGACTAGAGTAGAAATAAAAAAAGCAAGAGAAGATGATGAATACACAAAAGAGGCAGCCACGTTCAAAGAAACCAAAAACTATAAAACAAATGGCAACAATAGCACGAGCATTTCCCCGGAACGCAACGACGATAGCACATCCACTAATAAGGACGCAACCACTAAGCGCCAGAGCGAGGACAACGCGGCAAGTGATGACAATGAAATTACTGATGATAACGGCGGTACGCCGGATCGTTACGAAAAAAAAGAGCAAGAGCGCATATATCTGGATCGCGAACGCGGTGATTACCGTAAAGATGGAGAAGAAGACGATAATGAGGACAACGACGAACACACCATATCCGGTGCTATCGGCACCACAGACGCAGTGGCACCAGTCATTTCAGAGATTGGCACCATAGCGGGAACATCAACGGCTCTTATCTCATGGAAAACGAACGAGGTTGCCGACGGGATGGTGTGGTATGGAACAACAACCCCTGTGACCTTCGGAGCCCAAATAAGCGATACCGATACCACAACAGCGTCGGCGGCATTTTCCGCGAGACAAAGCGCACTCACAATGGATCACGCGATAACTCTGTCGTCGTTGCAGTCAAACACCGTCTACCGCTATATCTTGGCATCAACTGACAATGAAGGAAATACGACAACATTCGCAGAGCAAATATTCAAAACTTCCTCGCAATAAATGTTCATCGAGGAAACTCGCGAGGCGTTGAAGAAATTCACCTTGCTTGTCCGAGCATACGAAACAAGCCGCGCGGCGACAAACCTCCATGAACTCATCGGCTCATAAAACATACCTGTCCATGGGTAACGCAAGAAACCGTTCTCATCGAGAACGGTTTCTTGCGCGGTGTGACGACTGGCTATCTATCTTTTCAACGCCAACATAATAATGTAATCGACAAACTCCGAAAGATCCGAACCACTGGCGTGAATCGCTTTTGGAAGAAACGATTCTTTTGTCAATCCGGGGAGACTGTTCGTTTCAAGTATGTAGACGCCTCGATTTGAAAGAATAAAATCAGAGCGTGAGTAGTGCCTCAAACCAAGCGCGCGATGCGCTCGAACGGCCAACTGTTGGATATTTTGCGTTGTCGATCCAAAAAGATTCGCCGGACACACTTCTTTTGTCGTACCGCTATATTTACTGTCATAATCAAAAAATTCCGATTCGATAGGCAAAACAACTTCTACTGGAGGAAGCGCATATGCGTCATTGCCGCGAGACCCTTCCACAACCGCACAAGTGATCTCCCGACCTTTTATAAATTCTTCAACAAGTACAAGAGAAGAGTGATCAAGCGCCGTCTTCACCGCATTCATAAGATCCCAATAATCGCGCGCGACCGAAACACCGATCGATGACCCTGAAGCAATCGGCTTTACAATATAAGGACCCGGGAATGAACGGGACACTTTAAAAACCGAATCTTCAACATCGCGCCTCTTGTCGACAATCCTGCATTCAGGCGTGAGAAGACCGACTTGTCTGAAGTAGTATTTTGAAAGCGCCTTGTTCATGCCCATGGCCGACGCGAACGATCCGGAACCCGTGTACGGCACATTAAACTGATCAAGGATGCGTTGCACCTTCCCGTCCTCCCCATATTCACCATGGAGCGCGTTGAACACGACATCGATAGTACGCGAGACTTTTTCCGCGCTTGTCGGATATCCATTGATATTCCATCCTCCATCTCTGGTGACCACGATATCGAACGGATCATATTTATGCTCCGGAAGATTTTCAAGTACTGACTGTCCACTCCGAAGCGATACTTCATATTCATTGCTTATCCCGCCGCGCAACACACCAACTTTGAGCTTTGACATGTGGAACATTATAGCACAAACTTTAGTTATCAAAGCGGGGAAAATTGATTTTTGAACAAAACTCGATTACAATGCGAAAGTGCCGATAAGCCGGAGTGGCGAAATTGGTAGACGCGCACGACTCAAAATCGTGTCTCGCAAGAGATGGGAGTTCGATTCTCCCCTCCGGCACACTGGTTGTTATCTCCTAATTCAATTGACACCTTTCTCCTAAATGGTATAAAAGTTACCAGATAAAATCTGTGGTATTTCCGTAATGGTGCGGCGATGACCACATAATTCATGACAAGGAGAGACTGATGGAAGAGACAGATGTTGAGATTGGTACGATTATTGAAGTCGGGAGTATGGTCAATTTGAAGTCGACCGGAGAGTGTATCAGAATTGACGAGATCCATGTGATCGGCGACGCTCCGGCATACGTGTTCGACCCATCGGAGAAGTTTAAGCTTCAGTGGATCTCAGTCTTCAACGCGCCATGCCCTGAGAAGTGCATCGCGCGGGCGAAGGAACTGCTTGTTTGCCGGTAAACAAGCGGCAGACACATTAACTACCCCTCCCAAAAAAGGAAACCCGTGCGAAACGACTGCTACTCCATCACCATCATCCAAGGTGCCCTGCATAGTTTCGGGTTCCGCCAAGCGAGAGTCGCCAAGATAAGAGAGTGCATGCGCGCTCTCCATGTCGAGACACCTCGGTATACAAAAAATGCCGAGTGGGGATTCGGTATCAATATCCCTAATTTCAAAATATATGTCTGGGTGACAACCGCGAACGAGGTCGCTACGCGGGGAATAGTGATCATGTGCGGCGGCGAGGACGGGAACTTCGTGCGGCGAATCGCCGCTTCTTCAAACGATGACGGCGCGCGGATCATCACCGCCGCCGCCATGGCGATAAAAGAAATCAAAAATCGCCCGATGTGCGCATGCGGAACGCACAAGTACATGTTCAAGCCACTGAACATAATTGACAGTTAACTAGAGACTCTTTAGCTCTTTTTAGCCCGACCTTTTTGTTTAATTTCACATCAATAAATTCCATAAGTTTTTGAACCTGTTTTGTCTTTTTAATCCTCCGTGCCCCCGCAAGTCTTCTTCGTTGTTTCGCTAAATATCCCTGATACATTCTCACGATTGCAAATGCTTCTTCTGCATTCGTTTTCCACAATTTGTAGAATGCCATAGGTGTCAGGTATCCAAGTGCCTGATGCGGCCTTACAAAGTTGTAGAAATATTCCCACTTCTCTGTTGCTGCTTGTTGTTCCTCAAATGTTTTTTTGTTGCCTCCTTTCCGGTAGAACTCGAGTTCATCCGTGAGGTGCGATCTTTCAACCCTCGGAT
>Ga0210046_1001657_pt1 | contig 16845 bp, 18 predicted proteins | sample CryGeyCG2114_250_FD_185461 | JGI IMG/M metagenome (GOLD analysis project Ga0210046, IMG submission 185461) | Groundwater microbial communities from aquifer - Crystal Geyser CG18_big_fil_WC_8/21/14_2.50 (SPAdes) (version 2) | ecosystem: Environmental > Aquatic > Deep subsurface > Groundwater ... | reverse complement strand
GGTATCCGCCGCATCCTGCAAGGCATCACCTCGGTGGCCGAGGTGATGCGCGTGGTTGACCTGACGGATCGGCATTAGGCAAACATGGCGCTCTATGCGTACAAGGCGATCGACGCGGACGGCAAGACCGCCAAGGGTTTGCAGGATGCGGCCAACCTGATCGATCTTGAAATGCACCTGAAGCGGGGCGGGCTGGACCTCATCAGCGCCAGGGAGGAAGACCATGCTTCATCCTTCGGCGCGACCCGGATCAAGCGCGTCGCGCTCATCACCTTCTTTTTCAATCTGGAGCAACTGACCCGCGCCGGCGTACCCCTGCTGGAATGTCTGGCCGATCTGCGCGACACCATGGAAGAACCTGCTTTTCGCGAGATCATCGCCAACATGGTGGAATCGATCGAGAGCGGCAAAAAATTGTCGCAAGCCATGGCCGAACACCCCAACGCGTTCGACAAGATCACGGTCAATCTGACCAAGGCGGGGGAGGACAGCGGGCGTCTGGTCGATGTGTTCAAGCATCTCACCGAATCGCTCAAGTGGCAGGACGAGATGGCCTCGCAGACCAAGAACATGATGATCTATCCGCTCTTCGTCGGCACCATCGTGCTCGCCATCACCTTCTTTCTGATGATCTACCTGGTGCCGCAACTGGTGGGATTTATCAAGGGCATGGGGCAGGAGATTCCGATTCAGACGCGGATCCTGCTGGCGACCTCCGATTTCTTCGTCGCCTATTGGTATGCGCTCCTGCTCGCGCCGTTCGTGCTGTTCGGCGGCTACAAGTTGGCGCTGATCGCCAATCCGAAACTGCAATATCACGTGGACAATTTCAAGCTGCATGTGCGGCCGACCGGCCCCATTCTGCGCAAGATCATCCTCGCCCGCTTCGCCAATACCTTCGCCATGATGTACAGTTCCGGCATCACCATTATGGATTGCATCGCCAATTCGCGTGATCTGGTGGACAATCAGGTCATCGCGCAAAGTCTGCAAAATGTCATGGGCGAAATCGAAGCCGGCAAAAACCTGACGCAAAGTTTCCAGAAGACGGGCATCTTCCCGCCGCTGGTGGTGCGCATGCTGAAAGTGGGCGAGGCGACCGGCCAGCTCGACCAGGCGCTGCTCAACGTCAGCTATTTCTACGATCGCGATGTGAAAGATTCGATCAATAAAGTACAGGTGATGATTGAACCGACCATGACGCTGATCCTCGGTGCCCTGTTGGGCTGGGTGATGCTGTCTGTGTTGTCGCCAATTTATGATCTGATTGGCAAGGTGCAACTCTGATGCGTACCCTTCTTTTTCTGAGCGCGGAGACTTTTCAAACCCATGTCTGGCATCGGGATGGCTCGGTGGTCGTGCGCGAGTTCAGCAACGACGCGGACGGCAGAGAGCAGTTGGCCGCCATGCTGGAGCGCCACCGTAATCCCTTGTGGCTGCTGGTCGATATCATCGAGGAAGACTTTCATCTGGAGTCAATCCCGCATTTGATCGGCCCCAGCCGGAGCGCCCTCATCGAGCGCAAATTCGAGCAGTATTACCGCAGCACGCCCTTCCGCCAGGCGACGCTGCTCAAGCGCCAGAGCGAAGGGCGGCGCGATGACGAATACCTGTTTTCGGCGCTGACCAACCCGCAGCGTATCTCGCCCTGGCTGGACATTTTGCATGCCCATCAGGTACCGCTGGCCGGGATCTATTCCGTCCCCAACATCAGCGCCTCGCTGCTCAAGGGCATCGAGTCCGAGCATATCCTGTTGCTGACCTGGGAAAAACGGGCAGGGCTGCGCCAGACCTATTTTCACAACAAGCGCCTGCACTTCTCACGGCTGATCCCGCTCAACGGCGACGGCAATCTGATCGACGCCATCACCGCGGAAACGCCGCGTACCCAGCAATATCTGAAAAGCCTGTCGCTGCCGCCGGCGGGAGAGATACTCGACGTCTATATTCTCTGCCACCCCGCTGACGTGGGCCAGCTGCAAAGCAAGCTGCAGAATGAATCCGACCTGAACTACCACTATCTCGACCTCAACGAGTTCGCGCACCGCCACAAATTCAAGCACGAATTCATCGATTCCGACAGCACGCCGTTGTTGCTGGACCAGTTGGCGCGCAAGACGCCGAGCGCGCATTATGGCAACAGCGATCACACGCATTATTATCTGCTATGGCAATTGCGCCGGCTCCTCTTCATCCTTGCGGCGGCCATCGCGCTGACGGGGGTGTTATGGAGTGCGCTGGCTTACTGGAAAGGCGAGCAGTATGCGCAGGAAGCCGCGCCGATCCTGCGCCAAACCGAGAACACCCGTGCGCAGGTGCAAGGTATCCAGCGCCAGTTCTCCAATACCAGGGTCCCTGCCGGCGATATGAAGGCCGCGGTTCTGCTGGCGCGGCCATTGAGCCAGTATTCACCGATGCCGCAAGAGATTCTGTTCGAGTTGAGCGCGGTGCTGGACGACTTCCCGCGCATCAGCGTGAACAAGCTGGCGTGGCAGGCCAGCGCCGCCGATGCGCTGCCTTCGCCGTATCCGGCACAGGTCATCACGTTTGACGGCGCGGTGAGCGGATTCGGTACCAGCCAGCGGAATGCACTCGACTATGTGGATCGTTTCCAGCAGGCGCTGGTGCAGCATGGTTACGCGGTCAGCGCCACCGCCTTGCCGCTGGATGTCAGCTCAAAAGGCAGTATCAGCGGGCAGGCCAATGGTGAGGCGGCATCAGGACAGTTCACGCTCAAGATCATCTGGAGGCATCCGTCATGAGCTTCTCAAGCGCCGACTTCGCCGCAATAAAATGGAGTGTGTTGGCCTGCCTGCTCGCGCTGATCGGCGCCTTCACCCTGTTCGACTACAGCACGGCTTTCGAGCAACAGGCTCAGCAAAAGTTGATACAGGCGCAAAGTCTGCTGGACGATGCACGCAAACAATTTGCCAGCGCGCAAAGCGACCTGGCGAACATGGCTGACTATAAGCAAGAATACGACGCGCTGGTCAGGCAAAAGATCATCGGCAAGGAACAGCGTCTCGACTGGATCGAAGGTCTGGAGAAACTTCGCGCCCAAAAGCTGGTACCGGGTTTCAAATACACCATCTCGCCGCAAAAACCCTACACGCCCAATCCGCCGCAGAGTAGCGGCAATTTCGCGCTCAATATAAGCCCCATGACCCTGCAGATCGATCTCCTGCACGAAGAACAACTGCTGCGCTTTTTCAACGCAATGGAGGCACAGTTGCAAGGCTGGTTCATCCTCGATCATTGCAGCCTGTCGCGCAAGGAAACATCGACCCCGGGTGCCGCGATGCTGGCCGCTGATTGCGCCGGGGGCTGGTTCACCATGCAGAACAGGAGCGCGCCATGACTTCCTCCCGTCATTCCCGCGCAAGCGGGAAAACAAGGCCGCAGGCCGAAGTTTCGAGGAACGGCCATCCAGCAATTCAACAATGCCTGTTTACTTTCGCTTTGTTCACGATCTTTACCGGGACGGCCAATGCCGCAGAACTCGGTCGCCTGTTCTTCACCCCGCAGGAACGCGCCCAACTTGAAATACAGGGCGCTGTAAAGTCTGACGCGCCAGTACAAAGGGATGCCCTTACCGTCAACGGCATGATCCAGAAGAGCGGCGGCAAGCGCATCTACTGGATCAACGGCGAGCAACAGGATGCCGTGGCCTCGCCCGGCCAGGCACCCGCCAGCGTGCGCGTTACCGTGCCCGGCAAACCGCAGCCGGTCGAAGTCAAGGTTGGACAGCGCATCGAACTGAATCCGGTGCAGCCTGCACCGCAGGAATAGCAGGTCTGACCGAAATATGGCCAATCAAGTTGTCTGATGGAATTTAGCCTGCCAAGGCAGAATCACCAAGGGCCAGCCCAATACGCAAACGAGCAATGGGCGACCCATTCTAAGTATTGACAATGTAAATACTTAAACTAGAATGCCGAGCGCAGACATTGAATTTGAACTGAACGGCGACCTCTTTGTTTGGAACGCTGCAAAAGCCGAAAAGAATCGACAAAAACATGGCATCCGTTTTGAAGAAGCTGCGACTGTTTTTGGCGATCCGTTGTTTACGCTGGTAGAAGCCTCACGCAGCAAAGAGGCGCGAGAGGCGGCAATCGGTTTCGATATTACCGGGCGTTTGCTTTATGTCGTGCATATCGAGATTGAAGCATCGTTCATCCGCATTATTTCCGCGCGGCGCGCGGAACCCGAAGAGGAACAATACTATGTTGACTGATCGCCTGAAAAAACGCCTGAACAAAGACCGCCCCATGACCACGATCACCTTGCGCATTCCGGTCGATGTGGTCGAGTCACTCAAGGAGATCGCCCCGCACAAAGGCATCGCCGGATACCAGACGTTGTTGAAAGCCTATATCAGCGAAGGACTGCGCAAAGACGAGAATCAGTTTTCCAGCAACGCCTCCTTGCGCTTGATCGATGCCTTGAGAAAACGTGGCGTCCCCGAATCGGTGCTGGAAGATGCAGCACGCGAACTGGAAGCGGCGTGAGGAGCGTTAATCCAATGATCCATTATGCGCATAGCGTTCGTATCCAGCGCCAGCGCGGCGGCGCGCTGCTGGTCATGCTCGTCATCCTGGTGATCGGCATCACCACCGCCTTCGTCACCTCCTTGAGCAGTACCGCGATCAATAACAAGCGCAACCAGACTACGGCGGATGCGCTGGCGCAGGCGAAGGAAGCTCTGATTGGTTTTGCAGTGACGTACGGAGACGATCCAGACCACGTCGGCGAAACGGATGGTTACCTGCCCTGTCCGGACATGGACGGCACTGCGGGCGGCACACCATACGAAGGGGTGTCCGAGACTTGCGGCAACGCGGGTGAAAACACCCTGGGCAGGTTGCCTTGGAAAACGCTCAAATTGTTGCCGTTATTCGACGGGGCGCAGGAATGCCTCTGGTACGTCGTGTCGGGTAACTACAAGAACAATCCAAAGTCTGGCCTTGTCATGAATTGGGATACCCCGGCACAACTCAAAATTTATAGCGCAGAAGGAATGGAAATTTCTCCCGGCGAGATCGTGGCGCTGGTTATCGCCCCCGGTGCGCCTGTCTCCGGTAACAGCAATCGCGCAGGCAGTGCTGCGCCGATATGCGGCGGAAACTACACCGCAGAAGCCTATCTTGAAAACGATACCTTGCACGGGCATAACAACACGAATGCCGCCACTGGCGAATTCATCATGCCGCACGATCACCGCGATGCAGATGGGAACGTCACGCTATCTACAAACGACCAGTTTGTTTACATCACCCGCCAGGACATCTGGACGGCCGCCGAAAAGCGTATAGCCAGAGAAGCGAAGCAATGTCTGGATGCTTATGCCGCCAGTTCTGGCGGAAAATATCCACTGGCAACATCCGTTTCTATGTCTTCAGCACCAAGCCTGTTCGGTCGACTTTCCTCCAGCCCCAACCGATCCAAACCAAGATCCCAAGATTTGGAAATGGTGAGCCGCTTCGAAACCTTGATTCCGCTACTGCTGACATTCAGAAACAACAGAACCTCGCAGAATTTCGCTGCAATCAACACGCCAGCATCAACCGCCAAACAAGCTGCGCGTGATGTCAGAGAGTATTACGAAGGGATCAACAGTACGCTTGAAAATGCTGCAGATGATTTGAAGGACGCTGCAGACACCGCCATGGATTGGACATCATGGCCTAGCACCTCCAGCATAGACAATGTGCTGAATGAGATTTACAGCGCATCAGCAGATTTTTCAACCAATCTTCCCATCGACACGGGCATATTGGCCAACTGGCCTGCCAGCTGCACCTTGTTTTCGTCAGAGCGCTGGACGAACCACTGGCAAAACCTCGTCTTCTACCAACTTGCCGACGGCTATAGGCCCGGCACGATCACGCCCAGCTGTGGTAGCAGTTGCCTGAGTATTGAAGGTAGCGGTCATTCTGCAGCTGGTTCGGGAAGCTACCGTGCCGTCATCATCGCGGCGGGAAAGATGTTAACCGCGAATCGGAATCCATCGGTTACAGGCGATTACCTCGACCCTGTCAATCCGCCCCAGGACAATCTGCTCCCCCAGATTGATGTTTCCAACCCCTACAAGACCTATCGCACAACAGATGTGGCACACGAGAGCAACAATGATCTGGTGCTTTGTCTGGATGGCGGCGCAGGCAATTGCCCATGAAAATTTCAAACATACTTATTCGAGAAGAGCGGACTTCCGGATTCACCCTGGTCGAAATGGCCATGGTGCTGATGATCGTCGGCCTGTTGCTGGGCGGGCTGGTGCCGACGATCTCGGCGCAGATGGAAACCCAGCGCAACAGCGAGACGCGGCGACAATTGAACGAAATCAAGGAAGCGTTGATCGGTTATGCCGTTATAAATGGCTATTTGCCTTGTCCGGCTGATGGCAGTATTGCGACTGGGCAACTCGGTGCGGGGATTAAGAAAGCTAGTTGTGGCACTGGCGACAATGGCGGAGTGTTGCCATGGGTTACTTTGGGAGTGGGTGAAACGGATGCTTGGGGGCGACGTTTTACCTATCGCGTCACTCCTGCATTTGCAAACAGTACAACCCCGTTCAGTTTGAGCAGCCCCCCGAATTTGGATGTGGGTTTGACTACTTCGGCCTCGGATAAAAGCGTTGCGGGAGATGTTCCTGCCATCATTGTGTCGCATGGTGCCAACGGATTGGGTGCCTATACACCCGCAGGCGGAACGCCGCCCACGACAGCACCAGGGGATGAGGCAGATAATGCTGCCACGGACAATAATAACCACTTTGTCAGTCACGATGCCGTCCAAAACGGTTTTGACGATCTTGTAGTTTGGTTGTCATCCAATACGTTGATGAGCCGCATGGTCAGTGCCGGCAAACTTCCCTAAGCCCAGCGCCAGCCCGTTCCCTGCGCAGTATCTTCCAGTCCGATCCCTGCCTCCAGCAGTGCCTTGCGAATGCGGGTTGGCTGCGTCGAAATTTTGGCTTTCTTGGCGGCGATGAGAGTCCGGACTGGTGCCCGGTTATAGCCAACCCGCGGACTGTGTGTTAGATTCTGCCCAGACTGGTCAGAATCCAGCGCCAGAAATTAAGAGGGTCATCATGCACAGTGAATGGCAATTGCAAGAGGCGAAGAGCAACTTTAGCCAGCTTATCAAGCGGGCGGCGAGCGGCGATGCCCAAACGGTCACTGTCCACGGCAAGCCGACAGCGGTAGTGGTTTCAGTGGCGGAATATGCCCGGCTTACCCGCCACCGCACCAAGCTTTCCAGCGCGCTGCTGCGCCCCGATCTCGCAGTTGAAGACCTGGACATTTCCCGCAGTCGCGACACCGGACGCAACATCGAGCTATGAGCTGGCTGCTGGATACCTGCGCGCTTTCCGAATACGCCAGGAAAGCGCCTGCACCGAAAGTGATCGCCTGGCTGGACGAACAGGACGAAGCCAGCCTGTTCATCAGCGTCATCACCTTGGGAGAAATCGAAAAAGGCATTCTCAAACTGCGTGCGAGCGACCCGCGCCGCAGCCAGAAACTCACCGCATGGCTGGGCAAAGTGGAACAACGTTTCACGGGGCGCATCCTGCCGCTTGATGCAGCTGCCCTTCACGTCTGGGCGCAAATCACCGCACAGTCGGAATCATTCGGCCAGCCTCTGCCGGTGATGGATGGTCTGCTCATGGCCACCGCACAATGCCACGGCCTCACCGTAGTCACCCGCAACGTGCAGGATTTCGCGTTATACCCTCAGGTATTCAATCCCTGGGCGCTATAAATGCCGGGGGAAAAGTTGGCAGTGAATCCCGCATCGTTTCATGATTCTTGGCAGCACCTTATTACCTGAGCCAAGTTGTGCTTTGTGGCGTTACTGTAGGAGCCCGATTCATCGGGCGATTTGAAATTGTCGCGCAATGAATTGCGCTCCTACAACTACGCGCGCCTCCAGGTCGTGCCTTGGGCTGAATCTTCCAGCACGATCCCTGCTTCCAGCAGTTCCTTGCGGATGCGGTCGGCTTCGGCGAAGTTCTTTGCTTTCTTGGCGGCGATGCGGGCTTCGATCTGCGCGTTGATTGCGGCGTCGTCCAACCCGCCGGCCGTCGTGCTTCCTTGCAGGAATTCCTGGGCATCCCTTTGCAGCAGACCGAGCACGCCGCCCAGCGCCTTGAGTTGTGCGGCGGCTTCCGGCGATTGGGCGCGGTTTACTTCGTTGGCGAGATCGAACAGCACGGCGGCGGCCTCGGGGGTGTTGAAGTCGTCGTCCATCGCGGCTTTGAAGCGGGCAGTGTGGGGAGAGTTCCAGTCAAGGTTTCCCTCATCTCCGGCCCTTCTCCCCGAGGGAGAAGGGAGTTGATTTCCCTCTCCACCCGGGAGAGGGACTGAGGGTGAGGGAACGCTCCGCAGCGCCGTATAGAGCCGCGTCAACGCGCTCTTTGCATCGTCCAGATGCTGGTCGGAATAGTTCAGCGGGCTGCGGTAATGCGCGCGCAGAATGAAGAAGCGCACGACTTCGGCATCGTATTTTTTCAGCACTTCGCGGATGGTGAAGAAGTTGCCCAGACTCTTCGACATCTTCTCGTTATCCACGCGCACGAAGCCGTTGTGCATCCAGTAGTTCACATACTGGCACTGGTGCGCACCTTCGCTCTGCGCGATCTCGTTCTCGTGATGCGGGAACTGCAAATCGGCGCCGCCACCGTGGATGTCGAAATGGTTGCCCAGTAATTCGGAACCCATCGCCGAACATTCGAGATGCCAGCCGGGGCGGCCCAGGCCCCATTTGGAATCCCATTTCACTTCGTCCGCTTCATTCTCTTTGGCGGATTTCCACAGCACGAAATCGAGCGGGTCGTTCTTGTCGGTTGCGACGTCCACGCGCTCGCCGGCACGCAGGTCTTCCAGCGATTTGCCGGAGAGTTTGCCGTAGCCTTCGAACTTGCGCACCGCGAAGTTCACGTCGCCATCCGCCGCCTGATAGGCGAGGCCGTTCTGTTCGAGCTGCGCGATCATCGCCAGCATCTGCGGAATATATTGCGTGGCGCGCGGCTCAAAGTCGGGGCGCTGCACGCCGAGCGCATCGGCATCTGCGTGCATCGCGTCGATGAAGCGCTGTGTCAACGCATGGATGGATTCCTTGTTTTCTGCCGCGCGCTTGATGATCTTGTCGTCGATGTCGGTGATGTTGCGCACGTAGGTCACGGCGTAACCGGAAGCCTTGAGCCAGCGCTGCACCATGTCGAATACCACCATCACCCGTGCATGGCCGATATGGCAATAGTCGTACACCGTCATGCCGCACACATACATTCGGACTTTGCCGGGTTCAATCGGTTTGAAATCCTGTTTGTCGCGGGCGAGGGTGTTGTAGATTTTTAGCATTGTATTTCTATCCATGCCGTCATTCCCGCACAGGCGGGAATCCAGTTGTCCATTCAAATATGCGGTTCTTTTTTGGTCTCCGCGTCACGGAGCATTGTTCTATTCACTGGATTCCCGCCTGCGCGGGAATGACAGTCAAATCTGCATCGGTTTGTTGTCGTTGAGGTTGAGCCAACCTTTGACGATGCGATAAATGATCCAGCAGAAATTGGCGAATAAAATCGCCATTCCGATCAAAATGAAGAGGGTCGCTATCCCAATCACGGCCCACAACAGGCCGAACCAGAAGGTGCGGATCTGCCAGCGGAAATGGCTTTCCAGCCAGGTGCCCGAGACGTCTTCCAGTTTTACATAGTTGATGATGATGCCGACGATGGCCGTCAGGCCGGCGAAGTAGGACAGCGCGTACAGGATATAAACGATCTGCGCCAGGTTCTTCAGCGAACGGTTTTTTTCTTCCTCCAATTCAACGATCACTTCGCTCATTTTCCCTCCTTGTGCCATGAATCGCGCAGCGTTACGGTGCGGTTGAATACCGGCTTGCCGCCCAGCTGATGGTCGCGGCGGTCGGTGACGAAATAGCCGAGGCGTTCGAACTGGTAATGCGTTTCGGGCGCGGCGTCTTTGACGGCGCTTTCCACCCAGCCCTGCACCACTTCCAGCGAATGCGGGTTCATGAATTCGAGGAAATCCTTTTCCTTGTCCGCATCCGGCTCCGGTATGGTGAACAGGCGGTCGTACAAACGAATCTCCGCAGGCAGCGCGTGTTCGCGCGAGAGGAAGTGGATGACGCCCTTTACCTTGCGGCCTTCCGGATTCTTGCCCAGCGTGTCGTGGTCGATGCTGCACTTGAGTTCGATCACCCTGCCGGACGCATCCTTCACCGCTTCGTCGCAGCGCATCACATAGCTGTGACGCAGGCGGATCTCGCCGCCGAGGGTGAGGCGCTTCCAGCCTTTGGGCGGCACTTCGGCAAAGTCATCGGCTTCGATGAGCAACTCTTTGCTGAAGGGCACGATGCGCTTGCCCAGTTCCGGCACGTTGGGATGGAAATCCGCTTCGCGTGTCTGCGCGCCGTCGGCATTGGTGATCGTGACCTTGAGCGGGTTAATAACGGCCATCACGCGCGGCGCGCGCAGTTCGAGGTCTTCACGGATTGCGCCTTCCATGATCGCCATGTCCACGCTGTTCTCGCTCTTGGACACGCCGATGCGTTTGGCAAATTCGCGGATGCCTTCGGGGGTGTAGCCCCGGCGGCGCATGCCTTGAATCGTGGGCATGCGCGGGTCGTCCCAACCACTCACTTTCTTTTCGTTGACCAGTTGCAGCAGCTTGCGCTTGCTGGTGATGGTGTAGTGCAGTTCCAGGCGCGAAAATTCGTATTGGCGCGGGTGGCAGGGCACGCTCACGTTGTCCAGCACCCAGTCATACAGCGGGCGATGATCCTCGAATTCCAGCGTGCAGATGGAGTGCGTGATGCCTTCCAGCGCGTCGGAGATGCAGTGGGTGTAGTCGTACATCGGGTAGATGCACCACGTGTCGCCGGTGCGGATGTGGTGCGCGCGCTTGATGCGGTAGATCACCGGGTCGCGCAGGTTGATGTTGGGCGAGGCCATGTCGATCTTGGCGCGCAGCACCATCGCGCCGTCGGCGAATTCGCCGTTTTTCATGCGCGTGAAAAGATCGAGGTTCTCCGCCACCGGGCGGTCGCGGTTGGGACTGTTCTTGCCGGGTTGGGTCAGCGAGCCGCGATATTCGCGCATCTGCTCCGGCGTCAGGTCGTCCACATAGGCCAGCCCCTTGTTGATGAGTTCGACCGCGAAATCGTACAGCGCATCGAAATAATCCGAGGCCCAGTGCACCTCACCGCTCCACTGAAAACCCAGCCAGCGCACGTCGTCCTGGATGGACTGTGCGTACTCCGCGTTTTCCTTCTCCGGGTTGGTGTCGTCGAAACGCAGATTGCACCGGCCGTGGTAATCCTGCGCCAGGCCGAAGTTGAGGCAGATAGATTTGGCGTGGCCGACATGCAGGTAGCCATTCGGCTCCGGCGGGAAGCGGGTGACGATGCTGCGGTGCTTGCCGCTGGACAAGTCGGCGTCAATGATGGTGCGGATAAAATTCGAGACCGGCGCGGGCGCGTTGCTGCTCATAATTGGTTTAAGTGGTTTAGGGTTGAACGGGATGCGCAATTCTACCCGAAACACTGTTCCGGCTCGCGGGCTCTTCCGGATGAAAGGGGCAATGTATGCCTGCCGCTTCTTTGGTAGAATCGCCGACGTTCGGTGGCGATGCGCCGCCCGAAAAATCAACCCAGAACAAAGACAAAATGGAAATGTTGAAAAAAATCGTATCGGCTGTCGCGCTGTGTTGGCTGCTGTCGTTCAGCCTGAACGGGGTCGCGGACGAGATTCAGGACGCGAACAAGCTGTTCAAGCAGGGGCAGCTCGATCAAGCCTTGAGCAAGGTCGATACCTATCTTGCGGCCAAGCCGAAAGATGCGCAGGGACGCTTTTTGAAAGGTCTGATCGTCAACGAGCAGGGCAAGCCGATGGAAGCCATCAGCATCTTCACCGCGCTGACCAACGATTATCCGGAACTGCCGGAACCGTATAACAATCTGGCCGTGCTCTATGCCGGGCAGGGCCAGTACGAAAAAGCCAAGGTTGCGCTGGAAATGGCGATCCGCACCCATCCCAGCTACGCTACCGCGCACGAGAATCTGGGCGACATCTACGCCAAGATGGCGAGTCAGGCATATGACCGCGCGCTGCAACTCGACAAGAGCAACGCCGACACCCGGACCAAGCTGGCGCTGATCCAGGATTTGTTCGACAAGGGCGCGCGCACCGCCAAGGCGCCAACCATCCTGGTGGCGGATGCAACACCGGTTGCGCCGCTGCAGGCTTCCGCTCCGGTGGCACAGGCACCGGCAACAGCGGTGAACAAGCCGGTCGTGGTCGCCGCAGCCCCGGTCGTTCAGGCCGCCCCGGTTGCGACGGTCAAGGCCGAGACTGTCGCTGCACCGGCTAAAGTCGAACCTGCCGTTGTTCCGGTCAAGGCCGAGCCTGCTCCGGTTTCCGTTCCCGCCAAGACTGCATCGTTGCAGGATGCGAGTGCCGGGATCGAGCGTGCAACACGCGACTGGGCCAAAGCCTGGTCGGGCAAGAATGTGAAGCAGTACCTGTCCTTTTACGCGAGCGACTTCAAAACGCCGGGCGGGCTGTCGCGCAGCGCGTGGGAAGCGCTGCGCAAAGATCGCCTGACCAAACCCAAATCGATCCAGGTTGGTTTGAGCAATCTCAAGGTGACGCTTATTGATGCGCAACAGGCGCAGGTGTCGTTCACCCAGAACTACCGCGCCAGCCAGTTCAAGAGCCTCGATCGCAAGACGCTGGGCTGGGCCATGCGCGATGGCCGCTGGCAGATCGTTGAAGAGACGACCGGAAAATAATCATGCGCCTGCCACTTGTCCTGATGGTGCTTGCCGGTTTCGCCACTCATGCGGTGGCCGAGCCGGATTCGCGCAATCTGGAAAGATCGCTGGCGCGGAGTTTGCAGGCGGTCGGGGAAAATCGTCTCGACGTCGCGCTGAACGAAGTGGATTCCCTGCTCAAACTCAACCCCGACTTCAAGCTGGCGCAACTGGTCCGGGGCGACTTGCTGTTGGCGCGGTCACAGCCTTTGCGCGATTTCGGCAATGCGCCCGATGCGCCGCGCGAATTGCTGCAGGATCTGCGGGAAGAAGCGCAGGTGCGCCTGCAGCGCGCGCAGCGGCAACAGCCGATCGCGGTGCCGCGTTATCTGTGGCAATTGAATCCGCAACAGCGCTATGCGGTCGTGGTGGATACCAGCAAGTCCACGCTCTATCTGTACGAGAACGTCAACGGCGAACCGCGTTACGTTGCCGATTACTACATCAGCATGGGCAAGAACGGTGCCGACAAAGTGGTTGAGGGTGACCAGAAAACCCCGCTCGGTGTGTATTTCGTGAAAGGCTACATCCCGCGCCAGAAACTGGCTGATCTGTATGGCGCCGGCGCTTACCCGATCAGCTATCCCAACGAATGGGATGTGCGGCAGGGGCGCAGCGGTCACGGCATCTGGCTGCACGGCACGCCCAGCAACACCTACAGCCGCGCCCCGCGTGCCAGCAATGGTTGTGTCGTTCTTGCCAATGACGACTTGCTCCGGCTTGGCCGCGACATCACGGTCGGCGCGACTCCGGTCATCATCACGGGCCGCATGGATTGGCTAGACGACACTGACCGCGCGGAACGTGAAGCACTGTTGAGCGCCATCGAGCAATGGCGCAAAGCCTGGGAAAGCCGGAATACCGGTTCTTATCTGGCACACTACGCGCCGGATTTTTCCACCGGCAAAGTGGCGCGCGCCGCCTTTGCGCAGCAGAAACAGCAGGTCAACACCGGCAAGACTTGGATCAGGGTCAAAGTGGATAACCTCAGCATCTTTCCGTATCCGACCCAGCCCGATCTGGTTGTGGTCAATTTTGATCAGGACTATGCCAGCAACAACCTGGTCAATCGCATGCACAAGCGCCAGTACTGGCAAAAACGCGACGGGCGCTGGCAGATCGTGTATGAGGGCTCCGCATCATGAAAAATTTTTCGTCTTTCGTTCTGTCTTTTTTGCTGGCCGGACTGTGTGTCCTGCCCGCGCACGCCGCTTCTTCAACCCATGGAAAAATGAAAATGGTCAAACTCCACACCAACCACGGCATCATCACCCTGCAACTTGACGCCGAAAAAGCGCCGCTCACCGTGAAGAATTTTCTCGACTATGTGAACAGCGGTTTCTACAGCAACACGGTCTTCCATCGCGTGATCCCCAATTTCATGATCCAGGGCGGCGGCTTTGAACCGGGTATGAAACAGAAGGCAGTCAACGCCCCGGTGAAGAATGAAGCGGCGAACGGGCTGAAGAACGATACCTACACCATCGCCATGGCGCGCACCAGCGATCCGCATTCCGCCACCGCGCAGTTTTTCATCAACACCAAGAACAACAGCTTCCTCGACTATCCGGGGCAGGATGGCTGGGGCTATTGCGTGTTCGGCAAGGTGGTCGAGGGCAAGGAAGTGGTCGATGCCATTGCCAAGGTCAAGACAAGCAACAGCGGCTTCCATCAGGACGTGCCGAAAGAAGACGTCATCATCACCCAAGCCGAAATCGTGCAATAACTGAAACGGCGCTGCGGCGCCGTTTTCATTCATGCCCCATTCGCTTTTCATCTCCGATCTGCACCTGAGTGACGCGCACTCGCCCGCTGCGCAACTATTCCGGCACTTTGTGCGCGACTTGGCGCCGCAGGCGGAAGCGCTCTACATTCTGGGTGACCTGTTCGAGTATTGGGCGGGGGACGATGATCTCGACGATCCGTTTCATGTCCGTGTCACGGGCGACCTGCGCCAGCTCGCCGCGCAGGGCACGCGCATTTTTATCATGCACGGCAATCGGGATTTTCTGATGGATGAGCAACTGGCGGCGGCGTGCCGCGCCTCTTTGCTTGTGGATCCGACCCTGCTTGATTTGTATGGCACGCCGACACTGTTGACGCATGGCGATGCGCTGTGCACCGACGATGCTGCCTACCAGCAGTTTCGTCGCATGGTGCGCGGCGCCGCGTGGCGGGACGGCTTCCTGGCGTTGCCGCTGGCTGAACGCAAGACGCGGATCGAGGGGATGCGCGCCCAGAGTGAACAGTCGAAGCTCAGCAAGGCGATGGAGATCATGGATGTGAACGAGGCGGCGGTACAGGCGTTGTTGCGCCGGCACGGCTACCCGCGTTTGATCCACGGCCACACGCACCGTCCGGCACGGCATCTGCACCAGGTCGATGGCCACGCCTGCGAACGCTGGGTGCTGGGCGACTGGGATGCGGGTCGCGCGCAGATCTTGCGCGCCGATCAGGCGGGGCTGCACTGGCAGACATTGGGGACGCAAGATTGAGTTGCGTTCCCCGATTTCGACCTGAGCCGCATTTGGCGCTAGAATGCGCATCCTTTTAGACGCTCGAATCATCATGGCCCGCATCACTATCGCCTTATCCAAAGGCCGCATCTTCGAAGAGACGCTGCCGCTGCTGCAATCGGCGGGGATCACCCCGCTGGAAGACCCGGAGACTTCGCGCAAACTCATTCTGCCGACCAACCGCGCCGATGTGCGGCTGATCATCGTGCGCGCGTCCGATGTGCCGACCTACGTGCAATACGGCGCGGCGGATCTGGGCGTGGCGGGCAAGGATGTATTGAACGAACACGGCGGCGACGGTCTGTATCAGCCGCTCGATCTGAATATCGCCAAATGCCGCATGATGGTCGCGGTGCCGGTCGGTTTCGATTACGCGTCGGCGGTGAAACGGGGCGCGCGCCTGCGTGTGGCGACCAAATATGTGAAGACCGCGCGCGAACATTTCGCCGCCAAAGGCGTGCATGTCGATCTGATCAAGCTGTACGGCTCGATGGAGCTGGCGCCGCTGGTCGGCCTGTCCGATGCCATCGTCGATCTGGTCAGCAGCGGCGCCACCCTGAAGGCCAATAACCTGGTGGCGGTGGAAGAGATCGCGCAGATTTCTTCGCGTCTGGTGGTGAACCAGGCTGCCCTCAAATTGAAGCGTTCTACCCTCCAGCCCATGCTGGACGCCTTTGCCGGAGCCATCAAGTGAACATCACCCGGCTTTCCACACAACAAGCTGATTTCGATATCAGGCTGAATAAGCTGCTGGCCTTCGAAGAGACGGCCGACGAAAAACTGGAAGCGACCGTTGCGGCCATCCTCGCCGACGTGAAGCAGCGCGGCGATGAGGCGGTGCTCGAATACACACGCAAGTTCGACCGTTTGCCGCTGGCAAACGCCGCCGCGATGGAATTGCCGCAGAGCGAATTGCAGGCCGCATTCGACGGGTTGCCTGGCGCGCAGAAGCTCGCGCTGGAACAGGCGGCGCAACGAGTCACGTCCTACCACCAGAAACAGGTGCAAGCCTCCTGGCACTACCTCGATGAAGACGACACCCTGCTCGGACAGCAGGTCACGCCGCTGGATCGGGTCGGCCTCTACGTGCCCGGCGGCAAGGCGGCCTATCCTTCCTCCGTGCTGATGAATGCCTTGCCCGCCAAAGTGGCCGGTGTGGCCGAGCTGATCATGGTCGTGCCGACGCCAGATGGCGTGAAGAACCAACTGGTGCTGGCGGCGGCGCATCTCGCCGGCGTGGATCGCGTGTTCACCCTCGGCGGCGCACAGGCGGTGGCGGCATTGGCCTACGGCACGGGAACCATTCCCAAGGTGGACAAGATCGTCGGCCCCGGCAATGCCTATGTCGCTTCAGCGAAGCGCCGCGTGTTCGGCGCCTGCGGCATCGACATGATCGCCGGCCCGTCGGAGATTCTGGTCATCTGCGACGGGCAGACCGATCCGGACTGGGTGGCGATGGATCTGTTTTCGCAGGCCGAGCACGATGAAC
>Ga0210046_1001648_pt1 | contig 16888 bp, 11 predicted proteins | sample CryGeyCG2114_250_FD_185461 | JGI IMG/M metagenome (GOLD analysis project Ga0210046, IMG submission 185461) | Groundwater microbial communities from aquifer - Crystal Geyser CG18_big_fil_WC_8/21/14_2.50 (SPAdes) (version 2) | ecosystem: Environmental > Aquatic > Deep subsurface > Groundwater ... | reverse complement strand
CGCACTGACGTTACCGGCAGCATCCGTGGCTGTGGCCGTGATGTTGTGAGAGGTATTGCTCGTCAGGGCGCCACTGGTGAAACTCCAGTTGCCAGCCCCGTTGGCAGTGGTCGTCCCCAAGGAGCCGTTCACCGAGGAAGTAACGCTTACGGTAGAGTTCGCCTCGGCCGTACCGATGAAGGTCGGTGTGGTGTCGGAAGTTGTGTTATCGGTGCTCGAACTTCCCGTGTCGGACCCCGCGCTAAGGTCTGGTGTGCTAGGGGCAGAAGGTGTATTCGCATCTATTGCATCTGCATTTTGGCTAATGGCAGACGTAAAGGTATTTCCTGCTTTTCCACCTGAATCTGTCAAGGTAACGCTAATTGGGATGTCGCTGCCAGCGGCTACATCTGTCCCACTTTCCGTTACCGTAAATGTGGCAGTGTAAGTTGTATTATTGATCTTTGATAAGCTACCCAACGTAAAGCCTCCGATCGTTCCACTCAGACCTCCCGAACCAGTAGTATAATTATCAGCATCACTGGTTACAGTTATTGTTGCGGTTACAACGCTGCCCACCTTCATTGTGGTGTTTGGAATACTGACAGCTGTTATTGCTGGTCCCACCGCACTCGATATCACCGTAGTGGTATTATTGGTGGCATCAACAGTTCCGTCATTTACCACTACGGTAAAGGTGGTGGTTTCTGAAGTTGCCGTTCTGTTGTCCGTTGGGTTAAAAACTAAAGCTCTTAATGCTGTCTGCATCGCGGCTGGTGTTTTGCCGTTCATGGTATAAGGCCCAGCACCAGCATCCGCGCCAGTAATTACCCCTTTGGCGTTATCATCTAAGGTAATGGTAGCTGTTACATTATCTGCTACGTCAGCATCGGTGACAGTAATTGCAGAGAAAGGAGAAATAGTGGCGTTGTCATTTACTGCTTGCCCTGCCGAAGCACCTCCAATGACAGGGGCGGAATTAGAAGCTACCGCTGCCCCCCATGTAAAATCATCCAGCGCAATATAATCACCATTTGCAGTGGTTGTAATCACAATTTCATCAACATTTGTCAAGGAAAAACCCTCAGTAGCGAAGTCTACAAGCACATATGCTGCAGAGTTAAAATTCTTAGTAAAAGAATAACCTGGAACAGGATTTCCATCCTTCCTACCCGTCAATGTCATTGTTGAGAGTGTCGCACCAAAACCTGGACTTCCTGTTGTTATCCATAAGTACAAGCTTTTGACAGTTATATCCGTACCATCTGTTGTTTTGATGGTTACATTCGCACCATCGCCAGCTTCATTAGCATCAGGATTAGTATCAGCATAATAATCTCCAGTATTTCCTCCGTTAACAGCAGTTCTAATTTTAAAAATTACCCCCGATTCATTGGAAAGCAAGGTAAAGCCCTGAGCGTTACTAGTAAAAGTAGTACCTGATTTATTTTCAAAAGACTCCGTGGTTTGAGCCCTTAACCTATTGGTCGAAAGGAATAATAAGAAAGACCAACCTATTAGCGTGAAAATTTTGGTGTATGCCCCCTTATTGAATATGGAAGAAACCATATGAATCTTTGAATAGTCTGATTTTCTAATGTCCATATAATTAGTGTTGAAGAATAGAATTTAGCTAATTAACATAATTTAAACAAATATAAATTGATCCTAGACCACCTCAAATGAATAGTTTTGATAATTTACTTTTCTTCTTGATCGTGATCATGAAGCGAAACTATTACTTGACAAAGCCGAAGATCATCAGTTGAGCTACCGTTTAATCAGATGATCCTTTTGAATGATTTTGATCAAAACAAACGGATATCAATTCAAATCTAGGCTAAAAAGGACTATATACAATACCATAAAATAGGTATTATATATAGTTTCATACATGATTTCAGTAACTACTCTACCGCAAGCTCGGTTCTCTTGCATATATGTTTGCAAAAGTCAACTTAACCAAACTAAATTCTACTTGGAATGGCCCCTTTCGAGCAAATAGAACCTTGAATGTATTACCCAAATAAAAAAACGGAGAAATATTTTTCGTCAGTGATTAGCCCCTAAACTGAGGCTTCAAGACCTATATCCAGAGATTAAGCATCAGTTACTAATGCATAATTGGTTCTAATTAAGCGCTACTATCAGCGTTTTCCACCATGGAAATTCGGATGCTTCGGAGTAGATAGGGCCGAAAAACAGGAGCCCAAATCTTATTTGGTGACAAAGTCTCATAGGGACTACCAAAAGAAATTATTGAGATTGAAAACGGAGTTGTAGGCTTTTAAAATTCTAAATTACCTAAGAGTTACAGCAGCAAATAAATCAATATTTGCTTACTTTATTTTAATTCCTTAATTACGCTCAGAATAAGTTAAAACTGCCATTGGCTATAGATTCAAGAAAAATGAAAGAGTTAACCTATGAACAAGCCGAAGAATCTCCGTGCTTTAGTTGTAACGCCCCTTGTTGTCGTCATTTACAGGTTCATCAATTTACCACGTACACTTACGCTGAGTTAGACCAGGCTAACTTCTTTCTGAATTTTGAAAACATTGGGCTAACCTTAGGTATTGACGGTACTTGGAAAGTCTATTATCTCCAACCCTGCAGATTTCTTAATCAAGAGAATAAGCGATGTAAAATTCATGGAGAGAAAGAGCAGACCAATGTATGCACCCACTATAGCCCCTATAGCTGTTTTTATAAACTTAAACTAACTGCTGAAGGAGAACCCGCAAAGGACCTTGTATGGATAGACAAATACAGATATCAGCTTCTTACCTCTTTTCTCCGATTTGACGAACAACGAAACATCACCAATTGGAATTTAACAGAGCAATTGTTTAAAGAACTAAAATCCTCGAATTACAGTGCTCCAGAAGTCAAACAATATATATCTCAAAAACTCGCTATCCAATCTTTGGCGGCTGGAGGTGCAATAAGTTTTGCAGAACTGAAATCTTCTTGCAATAGCTGTCAAGCTTATTGTTGTACTCATTTGGTATTTCCCATTTCAACTCCCAAAAACTATAGAGATTTGGATTACAATAAATACTCTCTTCTTTTTCCTGGAATAGAAATAGGCATTACCAACCAACAATGGACCTTAATTGTAAAAACCAAGTGCCAGCACCTCACTGATGACGCTCAGTGCGGCATCTATGGCGAAAAACATAGGCCGCTGCAATGCAAGTATTATGACGAAGGTAAGTGCCAGTATAAAAAAGAACTTGGTAAAACCAGACCCGTAGGTTATTTAAGAGTGGACTATGACTTGTTTAATTCCGTGTTAGAAACTTACCAATTCCATGAAAACGGAGACATATCCTTTACCCCTGATACCGAGTCATTAACAGAATATTTAATTAGTCAGGGAAAGTAAAACCAACAGTTTCACACAAAAAAAGTCAGGCAAACACCTGACTTTTTTATCTTTTTCATCTCTAGGCTTAGTACCAGAACAACTAGTTTCTTGATGGGTAAAGACCCTGAACACAGATTAACCAGTTGATTACAGATATAGGTTGCATTAGTGAGAAAGGCTGAGAATTACCATTATTACCTATCGTTACAGCGCCTGCAGCAAGTGAACCCGACCCAGCAAATACTGCGCTATCTGCCGCCATTGCTCCTGTAGGTGCCACTGTAGTGTATGGAATTACATCAGATGTTTTACCAGAATTTACATTGGGAGGAGCCGCCATATAACCTCCTACCGGGTTATTAGTAGTACCTGCTGCATTACTTGCTTTAATTGAAACATGCCCAGTTACATTTACCGATGAACTACTAACTATGGCGGTATGAGTGTGGGAAGGCATTTGTCCAATTGTCAAAACCGTATATTCAGCACCTAATCGTTGCCCAATGGGATAGGACGAAGTTCCTGGAGATTGTCCATAACCAATAGGTGCCCTGCCACGCAATTCTGGCAATCCGAAAGTCGTTTGTCCATTACCGCCATAATAAGTACCCAAAATTGAGAAAAGTGCAGTATTCTCACTAACGGCCAGAAGTTGACCCTGGCACATTTCCCAATCTCTAATGGCGTAGTTGCCACCAAAGCCACAAATTAATCCCATGTACGCATCCATTGTATTTCTTCTTTTTGATTAAAACATATTTTTATAAATGTAAATATAATTATCACAAAAAGCCAAACATTAATAATGCATAGGTCATAAAAAAATATAACATCTAGGTCTCAGTCAAATGGGCAATTTATCGAGGGGTTAATTTATAGCCAAAGAACCTATTAAACGCACAAATATGGGTTGATCCAGCCGCTTATATTCTCTTTATGTATTCTTCCAAAAACCTCATCATTATAATTCAATGATCTTCCTTCTTCTATCGCTAATCTTTTAAATATACTGCCCTCCAACAATAATTTCTCAATAGTAATATTTGGGGTGGCATAATCTGAGTCTAGATAAAAAGATCGTTCTCCTCTTGGGGTCGTAATTCTTTGTTCTTTAAGTATCTTAGAAACTTCTGAAATATCACGCTTTAGCAACTGTTTAAAAACTCCAGTTAAAGCCAGCCCTATTTCATACCCTTGTAGGGTAGGTGTATTTGTCAACAGACCGGATTGCCTCAAAACTGCTTCTTTAAACTTCCTGTTGGCATGATTGTCTTCTTCTCTACTCCAAATAGATGCTCCATATATTTGTGCATTAACCCCATTCACAGCGGTCAACACTTCTTCGCTGGCCATATGTGGAGATACGATTAATGGTACTTCCTTGTGAAGTCCCTTTTCATAATAAAGACTAATAAAGTCTACTGCCTCATAACCCGAGAAAAGCGCATGAATGAATGAAGGCTTCTCCTTTCTGAACTTCTCCATAAAATCCTCAAAGTACTCGGCCATCAATGCTCTACTTGGACGGTTCTGTGGGAGGACAGAAATATCTATTTCCTTTCCTCCGGCCATAAAATACCCTTCTCTAAAGGCATAGTGCATTTGATATCCAGCTTCGTATAGGGATAAGAGCACGTGACCCTTTCCTTCAAAATTCTTCTGCGCCCAAAAGCCCAAAGCATATTCGGCTTGCCAAAATTGAAAACTACTAAAAAAGACATTGTCAGAAATGTGATGTGTATAAGGGATATATTCGCCCATATCAGCAAAAAGGCCCAGGATATTTCTGCTTTCAATTGCTGGCACCAAATCCGGTATAAGACGATAGCTGGCAAAACCCGAAACAATGTCTACCCTATGAAATGAAAGCAACTTATTAAAGCTTTCCATAATTGGCTGTCTCCCTCCTTGCCCAACATATTCTGGAATCAACTGAACATGTTTATGATAGTCAGCTTGGATTCCAGAAAGCAATCCATCCGTAAAATCAGAGGATAGATTAGGGTAAATTGAAGAGTAAGGACATAGTACGCCTATTCGAATTGGTCTTTGCACTTGTTTGTGGTTTAACTTGATTTGGCAATCAAACCAAATTTTGAAAAATATAAAAATCATTCATTATTACTTGTCAAATTTACTTAGTTCAATTAGACTTGGTTGTTTTAATGATGATTCTCAATAGTTATACTCAACCATTACACTTCTGATGAAAGTATCCATTGCCACAGGTTCAATAGCTTCTATTCCCTTAATCACCCAATTACTGGCTGGTAATCAACTAGATCAAGTATTTATCTCTGAGCCTCACAAGGAGCAACTCAGCATATTTGGACAAATAGTTAAGCCAGAAAGCATAGTAAAAACTACTGAGATTGACGCTAAAAACCTTGAAGTCTCAACAGATTGCCAAGTGTTGATTTCGGCTGGCTACCCCTATAAAATCAATCTTCTAGAAAATGGAGTAGAAGCACTGAACATTCATTTTGGTCCTCTTCCTGAAAGCAGAGGGCCTGATCCATTGTTCTGGACCTTAAAACAAGGAAAAAAAATAGCCTATGTTTCTATACATAAAATCAGTGAGAATTTCGATCAAGGAGAGTTACTGCTGCAGAAAGGGCATGTTATAATGCCTGGTGAAAACTATGGATTGCTTTATTCACGATTGGGGTCGCTTCTGGTCCCTATGGTGCTGGAAATACTTTCGTCAGATTTTAAAGGTACTCCTCAAGACTCAGATAATGGCATGTATTATAGCAAGCCAACGGAGACCGACCTTCGCATTGACTGGAATTTAGATGCCACTAAAATTGTCAACCTGGTGAACGCCTGCAACCCAAGATACCATGGGGCTGCAACCACTATGAATGGCACCATGGTGAGAGTTTTTGAAGCCAATCCAATTCCAGATAATTTCATCCCAAACACTAGGCAATTGAAGCCGGGGCAGGTTGTATATGCAGGCCAGGAAGGTGTCTTTGTTAAATGTGGAAATGATAGTATTCTAAATCTGAACATAGTCTCTTTAAATGAAGGATTCTTTAGCGGAGCCAAACTCGCAGCTATGGGAGTGAACCAATCCATAACATTTATATGATGGCCATGAAAAGCAGCGGAAAACTCTCATTTAATTTTGATCAGCATTTGCTACTGAAAGATTTAAATAAAGCAGAAAGTGATTGGATCGGACATTTCAATACAGATTACTATTCTGGTGATTGGTCAGGTATTCAGTTAAGAGCACCAAAAAACGAAAGCAACTCCATTTCTCCGAGTCATTCTTCAAATAAAGAATATAAAAACCTTCCGGTTTTAAATAGCCTTGAATATATAAGGGAAGTCCTTGAAACCATAGAAACACCCAAAGATTCTATACGCTTTTTAAAATTGGCTTCGGGTTCAGAAATCAAGCCTCACAAAGACTTCGACCTGATTTTTTGGGATGGATTTGTGCGTCTGCATGTTCCCATCTTAACAAATGACAAAGTCAAATTTATCCTGGACGGTGAGCTGCTAAATATGCAACCTGGAGAATGCTGGTTTGGCGATTTCAGTAAAACGCATAGTGTAATAAATGAAGGAAGTTCAGACAGAATTCACTTGGTTATTGATTGCCAAGTAAATGACTGGCTTCGAGGCCAATTTGAAGCATGCGGAATTCTGGAAAAAGAGGAGCAAGCACTGGATCCGCTGATTTTTCATAATGATGAGTTGAAAAGAATGATGATTCAGGAGTTAGAACGTATGGAAGGTGAAGGAGCCAAATTGGCAATTGAAAAAATTAAAAATTCGATACGCCAATGAAAAACAATCCATCGGACATTGGAGATATTTCTTCTCTCCCCCCGAGTCAGCATTTATCAGCTACAGGTATTTTACACCTCAAACGTTTTTGGGCCAAATCCCTCATGAGAAGATCGGGATACAACCTGAGTTCGTTGAACCATGAAAACTGTCTGGACCGACTTCTTATGGACTCCTTAGGTTTGGGCCTCAACCAAACCCTTGAATTCATCTTGCAGTTTCAACCTACTTTTCAAGCATTGGAATCATGGATAGCACTGAACGGTCAGTTTGACTTTAGGAGAGAACTCATTTATCAATTCAATCAATTGATTTTGGGTGAATTAAAAACTGGGGATTACTGCAAGGACGGGTTAACCGATGAACAACTAAATTTCTTTGAGGAGCATGGATACGTCATTTTAAAAAATGCCATCGATGAATCGTCCAGAATTGAAACCCTAGAAACCATTGCTTCCTTTCTAGAAATAGATTTTGAAAACCCTGACGATTGGTACAAGCAACACCCTGCTAAGCATGGTATCATGGTAGAATTCATTAAACATGAACTTTTAGAGAAAAATCGGTTTTCAAGCAAAATAAAGGCCGCTTATGAAACCCTTTGGCAACGTTCTGACCTTTGGACCTCATGTGATAGAATAGGAATTAATCCACCTGAAACGGATAGTTTCAAGTTCCCTGGCCCTCATCTCCATCTTGACATTGAGCCTCAACACCATATGCCCTTTGGACTTCAGGGCATTCTCTATTTAACAGACACGGAACCCAACCAAGGTGCTCTCACAGTAGTGCCAGGTTTCCACAAAAAAGTAAATTCTTGGCTGGCTCAGTTTCCTGAAGGTCAGATTCCACTTATCGATGTTTTTGATGAGTGTGAATCAAAACCCATAGCGGCAGAAGGAGGCGATATGATTATTTGGCATCAAGGACTGCCACACGGTAGCTCACCGAACAGAAACACAAAGCCAAGGATTGTTCAATACATCAATATGTATCCACCAGAATTTTTCGGTATGTAAATCAAAATGAGCAAACGACTTTTTGTTTTCTCTGCGGTAAGCAACCCATGGGTTTTCCTATCAAACCCACTTCAATTGAATTGACTTCAATAAAAAAGCGGCCTTGTAAGTTTGCACTTACAAGGCCGCTTTCGTGAGCATGTATTTTGGATACGAAATGCTTAGCCTTTCAAAAGGTTAGCCATTGTAGCGCCAATATCAGCTGGCGAATTCACCACTACAATTCCACATTCTGACATAATTTTCATTTTTGCTTCCGCAGTATCTTCTGCCCCACCAATGATGGCACCCGCATGCCCCATTCTTCTTCCAGGAGGCGCTGTTTGCCCAGCAATAAAGCCAACAACTGGCTTTTTATTGCCTGTAGATTTGATGTATTCGGCTGCCATGGCTTCATAATTTCCACCAATCTCACCAATCATTACGATTGCGTCAGTTTCAGGATCGTTCATCAAAAGCTCAACAGCATCTTTGGTGGGTGTGCCTATGATTGGGTCACCACCAATTCCGATGGCGGTAGAAATTCCTAAACCTGCTTTCACCAACTGGTCAGCGGCTTCATAAGTCAAAGTACCTGATTTCGACACCAAACCAATTCTTCCTTTTTTGAAAACGAAGCCTGGCATGATCCCTACTTTCGCCTCTCCTGGAGTAATAACGCCTGGACAATTTGGTCCGATTAAGGTGACTTTTCTGCTCTTGATATACTCTTTGGCGTGTACCATGTCTTTCACAGGAATCCCTTCTGTAATGGTAATGATCACTGAAATGCCTGCATCAGCGGCTTCCATAATGGCATCAGCCGCAAAAGCTGGCGGCACAAAAATGATGGAAACATCGGCACCGGTAGAAATCACGGCATCTTCTACCGTGTTGAAAACAGGGCGGCCTAAATGCTGCTGACCACCTTTGCCAGGGGTAACACCACCAACTACGTTAGTACCATACTCAATCATTTGTTCAGCATGGAAAGTACCTTCGGAACCGGTAAATCCCTGAACAATTATTTTTGAATCTTTATTGACTAAAACACTCATTACAGCGGGTTTAAATTTGTGGCAAAAATAGAACAATAAATGTCTAAGCCAAAGGAATACTTACAACAGATGAATGTTGTCGAGGCAGAATTTGACCACTTATCCGAGCATATTCCTTTTTAACTTTCTTTAACCATTAATTCAGAAAATTTTGAAACCTAAAGGAGTGTTTCGGTGTATATGAAGCAGACGTTGGTTAACAAAACTGACGGACATGGTTAGAAGAAAAGAAATCATAGTTTAGTACATAGTTAGTTAGTTTTAGTATTAAGGTTGAAGATAGAAGGGCGTTGTGGTTGGCGCCCTTCTTTTTTTGTCAAAATAGGTTTTCTTGAAGCTTGAAACCCAATTGCAGTGATGGTATCATTAAAATGTTAATTTAGCATTTAGCATCAACCACTACGCTCTTGACTACTCCTGACTTTAAAGGCGCGCGAATTTTTGGCTTAATTACTGGCCCGCTCTTATTCTTCATCATTTTAGTTCTCGACCCACAGATTTGGATCGCACCACAGGCTTGGACCGTGATTGGAATTGCCCTTTGGATGATCATTTGGTGGATTACCGAAGCTGCACCCATCCCCGTCACCGCGCTCTTGCCCATTGTACTCTTTCAGATTACAGGAGTTTTCAACTCAAACCAAGCGACTGCACCATATGCCAATCCCATTATTTTTCTTTTCATGGCGGGTTTTATTCTTGGGCTGGGAATGGAAAAGCACAATCTCCACAAGAGAATTGCCTTAAATTTAATTAAGCTGACAGGCACCAATCCCAATGGAATTATCCTGGGCTTTATGCTCACTACAGCCTTTTTGTCGATGTGGATTAGCAATACAGCAACCACTGTTATGATGCTGCCCATAGCACTTTCTATTACCAGTTTGCTCAACATAGACAACACAGATGATGTAGGGAAAAAGCGCTTTGCATTGGTTCTAATGTTGGGCATTGCCTATGCTGCTAATATTGGAGGTACAGCCACCATCATTGGAACTCCGCCCAATGTGGCATGGGTTGGATTTATGAGCGAAATGATGGATTATGAAGTCAGTTTTGCTCAGTACCTAAAGGTGGGGCTACCAACCTGTTTTGTCATGCTTGCGGTTACTTACCTTTTATTGACTCGGGTTCTATTTCCAAGTAAAATCAAAAGCCTATCTGATTCAGCCGAAATCATCAATGATCAATTAATAGCATTAGGTCCTTTTAAAAGGCCCGAAAAACTAGTGACAGTGATCTTTGTTTCTACTGCCCTGGCATGGATTTTCAGAAACAGCCTGAACTCTCTATTCAACACCACCCTTTTGAATGACACTTTAATTGGGATGATCGGTGCCATTTTTATGTTTGCCACACCCGTTCATTTAAAGAAGGGAGAGTTTCTGCTTGATTGGGAGTACACCAAAAAATTACCTTGGGGAATCTTACTACTATTTGGCGGAGGTCTTACACTGGCCAAAGCCATGGAATCCACAGAAATTGTTCAGATTGTGGGGGAAAGTATTGCAGGGCTGGGCGATGTTAATCGGCTGGTTTTGGTTTTAGGACTGAGTACCTTTATGCTGTTCATGACTGAAATCATGAGCAATGTGGCATTGGCTGTAATTTTTGTTCCTGTGGTGTTGGGCATTTCGGTTACATTAAATCTCAATCCCATGTATTTGTCTTTGCCCGTGACCTTGGCTGCGAGTTATGCTTTTATGATGCCCATTTCAACACCACCAAATGCCATTGTTTTTTCTTCTGGTATGATTCAAATGAAAGACATGATACGAGCGGGCTTCATCTTGAATCTGGTGGCGATTGTGCTTTTGGCTATTCTGTCGGAAACACTAATACCGTTGGTTTATTAGTAACCTGAACTCGATTCATAAAACAAGCCTAATGAGACGACAGGAAGTTTTTCTCATAGTTTGAACTCTCCAAAAGTGGTCATTCTTAGTTCAGATGAATCCATCAATTCCTTGTATAATGGATGCATTAACTTTTGGAGAGGTATCCCTATATTTAAAGTCGAGCTCAGGTTAGCATGAAAGATTCAGCGAAAATTTTCAATCAAATTGTAGAAGATCGGAGATCCGTTAGGGTTTATGACGCAGCAGCGGAATTTGACCACACTGCTGTTCAAAGAAGCTTGGAAAGAGCGATTCTTTCGCCCAACAGCAGCAATATGCAGTTATGGGAATTCTATAGAATTCGTTCCGAAGAAGGTCTAAAACAAGTTGCATGGATGTGTATGAATCAAAAAGCAGCCAAAACCGCCCGTGAATTGGTTGTTTTCGTAGCGCGAAAAGACCTTTGGCGAAAAAGACAGCGCGCGCTCGTCAAAGAAATGAAACGGGTATATGGCGATCAACCGAAAGACAAGGGAGCCCAACGCGCTTTCAATTATTATGAAAGCCTAATCCCAAAATACTATTTCAATGATCCATTTGGGGTTTGGGGATTCATCAAAAAGTGCATCTACTTTTTTGTAGGCTTGAAAAGGCCCATGGTGCGCCATGGCAACGCTACTGATGTAAGGATTAGCGTTCATAAAAGTGCTGCGCTCGCTGCCCAAACTTTTATGCTCAGTATGAAGGCCGAAGGTTATGATACTTGCCCAATGGAAGGAATGGACTCGCTCCGAATTAAGCGTTTTCTAAAATTACCAAGAAGAGCAGAAGTCACCATGGTGATTGGTTGTGGCCCAGCGGCAGAAGGCGGCATTTATTCTGAAAGATTCAGAATTCCGAATAGCGAGGTGATTTTTGAGGTTTGATGTAGAAAACTGATTTATTCGGAAAATATTCAGCTTCACTAGAAAATAGCTTTGCGAAGATGATTTCCAAGACAAGCAAGTTGCAACTACGGTTACTTTGAAAAAATAAAGAACTCCAACAGAAGGTTTCCATTGGAGTTCTAGAATCAAATTAGAAAGGAGGATTATTATTCCTCCAATCGCTTAACATTATCAGTGTAAACCCTTTCGATCAAAATTCTTCGTGGATCAATCGCAGCCTTAAGCGGCTGCCTGTCTACTTCAAAAGTCAATTGGAAGTTACTTTCCTTGAACTTCACTCGCTTTTCCAAAATCAAGTCAGACTCTTCTGCATCTGCATAAATTCCAATATCAATCCAATCATTAAGGTCGACTCTGGTTTCGTTACCCACCGTATCCGCTTTGATTTTATAGGCCACAATGTCCATGGTGACTTTGAATTTTCCACTCGCCAAAGTCTCAACTGAAGCGTTTGTTAATCTGTTGTCATAAAGGGTGATTTCTTTGAACCAATCATCAATTAGGTACTTCAAAGAATCTGGCACTTCTGGCTCAAGGTATCTCAAGAAATCTAAAGAGGTTGGGTAAGGCGTTGAATAGCGATACTCGTCAAGGAAATTGCGAAGTGCATTGTTCACCTTTTCTTTGCCAATATAATCCTGAAGGGCATACAAAATCACAGATCCTTTACCGTAGTGAATGTAGCCTTGGTTTTCCACTTTATAGAGCGGAAGCTCTTTTACAGTTTCAGAACTCCGACCTGATAGATACCTATTCATATCGTATTTCACAAAATCCTTCATTTTTAAAGGACTCGTTTCCTCGCTCATTACCATCAAGGAGGAATACTCCGAAAAACTTTCTGTGAGCATAGTACCGCCCTGCATGTTGGCAGAAACCTCTTGGTGTGCCCACCACTGATGCCCCATTTCATGCGCAATTACAGCATCCACTACATTGTTCTTATCCTCATTTTCTAAATTGATGATAAACCCAAAAGCTTCTGAATAAGGCATCGTTCCAGGGAAAGCCTGAGCAAACGTAGCATAGCGAGGGAACTCTATGATTCTGGCTTGCTTATGGTAGTAAGGCCCGAAATTCTCGGTATAATACTTCATTGATTTTTGAAGCGCATCGAGCATCTTTTCGACATTCACTTCATGCTTATCGTCATAATAGACTTCAAGGCTTATGCCGTTCCAATCTCGTTTTGCAACTTGGTAATCCGCTGAAATGAAAGCGTAGAAATTTTGAGAAGGATGGTCAACACTATATCTAAAATACTTTCTACCATCTTTTTCCCATTCTTCGATTAAGGAACCCGGTGCTATCGCAATTTGGTCGCTCGAAGTAGAAATTACCGTTTCTAACTCTACCCAATCCGATTTACCATCCGTTAAGTAGTTATTGTCGCAAGCTGGGCCGCAGTCAGCAATTAGCTTTGGAGTTCGCTCTTTATCAGGTAAATCGTATTTCTTGCGGGTATCATTATCCCCCAATTCACCACCTTCAGAATAACCTAAACCCGGTAGGATCTGAAAATTATTGAGGAAAGTACCGTTTCTAATTACGCTGGTATTGCTCACCTCATTTTCGAAACCTTTGCTGATATAAGCTGCCGAAACCGATGCCAAAAGTGTATCACCAGGCATCATCGATTTCGAAAGCCGATAGATTTGATAGCCTATTTTCTCATCATTCAGTACGAGTTCCGACCCTACAATATCAATTTTATGGTTCCAATTTTTATCTACGGTAAAGTGGAGTGAATCAATCGCCTGATCAGTAGTATTGATTAAAGACACCGCAACATTGGCAATCACATCTCTTTTCTCTGGAAAAATATCAATCTCATAATTAGCCGTTAAGAGCTTTGGTTGTGCTATTTTTTGGTACTTCTTATAATTTTTCTCGTAATCAGCAGCCAATTTTTCTCTGGCATCGCTCGATGGTGTTTTATTTAAAACATGAATGTTATAAAACACAAAACTTACCACCGCCAACCATAGCACTAATACTATGTAAAAGCTTTTTGCAAAAGTGCCCTTGAAGTTTCGTTTTGCAATTGCCCAGGTTTCTTTTCTTCCGCCAACTTGTCCCCTCTTCAACAATAAACCCGAAATCATGAGTAGAAGCACTCCAAAAAGGATCCAATTGACATTAAACCACAACACCGCTTCGGACGCTGGCCCAAAGCCATTCATGTCTGAATAAATCATGGTTGGGGTTGAGCCAATGCTCAACAAATTAGAATCTACTTTTAAGAAGAGTAAGATTAAATCAATCAAGAACAGATAAAGCACCGACACGAAATAACCCAGGTACTTATTATTAACAACGACCTGTATGAAGACCAACATTGCACTCGTAACGGCATAAAGGGCTAAATACTGATAGAAAAATGCTCCGAAATAAACACCAAATTCGATGTTTGAATAACCTTGTATCAATTGGTAAACCACCCCAATCAATACTCCAAAAACGTAAAGCGAGAGGGTAACGCAGAACAAGGCTAAGGTTTTAGCAAAGAGCGAAGGCAATGAATTGAACGGAGATGCATCAATTACCTCACTGATTTTATTTTCTCGATCGCGCCAAACCAGTTCGCCACTAAAAAAGACGATGATGATAATGACAAAAATAGACGCATTGCCTGCAATCACATCCACCATTTTGTAAGTCACTGGATAGGACTGTAAACCGAAATATTCAAAGCCCTGGCTCAATTCACCCATGATCATTACTAGCGTAAAAAAGAATAAAATTCTAAAGGTGGTAGACTTTACAATGCTGATAAAATCAACTCTAAAAAAGCTTCTGAACTGCTGCCAAGCTGTATTGGTATTAAAAACTTGATGAATCACAGGAAGTGAAAAACTAGTATTGGATTCCTTTTTAACCTTTTCGGTTTTCTTCTTCGAAGATTGCTTTTCTGCAAATGAAAATGTGAAGTAAGACAACAAGAGGATGGCGATGCCTATGCTCACATAAATCAACCTATTTTGAAGTAAGAGTCCTTCTAACATTGGGCTCAAAGTATTCTTCTCTACTGGCGTAAAATATTGTGTTACTACAGTGTATGCTCGAGTTCCAAAAGGATCGCTCAAGGCGGCAATTGTTTGATTTTCAATATCAGAAAGTAAGGTGCCCGAAATGATATAACCTACCATCACCACGATGACACCGATGAATGAAATTACAGTGCTCTTGAATTTATTGGCCAAGGCGAAAGTAATTGCACCAGCCAAAAACATATTGGGAAGAATAAAAAGCAAAAAGTTATTCACGAAGGTTTCAAGGTAGAAAGGCCCAATGTCTTTGGCTTCGACCCAGCCAAAAAGCACACCCGCCCAAGAGCCTACTAACATGCCTATGAAAACCCCTATCAAAGGCATACAGGCCAAAATTAAAGCCCCGAAAAACCTTCCAAAAAAGTAGCCTCCCTTGTTGATCGGAGAACTGAATAGAATTTCGTTGAAATTATGGCTATAGTCACGGAGCGCAGCATTATTGAAAAAGGCAGCTGCGATGAGTAAGCCAAAAATACTCATTACAGTAACAAAAGTAGTAATGATATAAGGTGCGTTCCGGTTGACATTACCTACCGAACCGCCTATTTGCACTGAATCGCTTACCACGGCAAAAAACACCAACAAAGCAATTACAAACATGAAGATGTAGACCATTGGACGTTTAAAAGCATCGCCCAATTCTTTTAAAAAGAATATCTTAAACATAGTGAATGGCTTTAAGAGGTTACAGTTTCAGAAACACCAATTTTCGCGAAGAAGACATCTTCTAAGTTCGGTTGAACGCCCACGAAACCTTCTCCAGGATTAGATTCACTCAGTACATGAATTTGAGGTTTACCTGCCACCATTTTGTTAGAGATTACCCTAAAATTGGCTTCGTATTCCTGCAACTCACCTTTCTCGATTTGTCGTTGCCAAACCATACCAGCTAAATCATCAAGCACCGTCAATGGTGAACCGTTATACACGATTCTACCTAAATTCATGATGGCCATATCGGTACAAAGCTCTTGCACATCATCTACGATATGTGTGGAAAGAATCACAATTACCTCCTCGCCTACTTCGGCCAAAAGATTGTGGAATCTATTGCGTTCTCCTGGATCTAAACCAGCTGTTGGCTCATCTACTATGATCAATTGCGGATCACCGATCAAAGCTTGGGCAATGCCAACTCGTTGCTTCATCCCGCCAGAAAAGCTCTTTACGCTTTTATCTCGTTGCTTATACAAATTCACTTTGTTCAACAGGTACTTCACCAACTCCTTTCTTTCTTTGGTATTGGTTACACCTTTCAAAATCGCCATATGATCAAGCAATTGACTGGCCGTGATTCTTGGATACACACCAAACTCTTGTGGTAGGTAACCCAGTGTTCTTCTGAGTTCTTTGGGATTGTTAAGAATATCTAGATCGTTCAAAAAAGCTGAGCCTGAATCTGCCTCTTGTAGTGAAGCCAGCGTACGCATTAATGATGATTTCCCTGCTCCGTTAGGCCCAAGTAAGCCAAACATTCCATTGTTGATTTCTAGCGAAACATCATCCAAAGCCTTTACGCCATTCGGATAAGTTTTTGAGAGATTTGAGATTTTAAGTTGTGCCATATACTTGATAGTGATTTAGTTACTTTGTTGAGATATAAATTTTTGAAAAGGTAATCTAGTAAAAATCAAATAAAGTCATAGGGTTACTCATTTAAGTCGCAAGAATTATGTCTCTTCTAGTGATTGGGCTTGTACTTACACATCTTTCGATAAGCCTATCGAGTATTGATTCTCTGTGATTTCTTCTGTTGAATCTGAAGAAGTACTCATTGATGTAGTTTTGCAAATATTTCTTGTCACAGTATGAATGCACACCTCTGAGCCAATTCTTAAAGTTTCTAA
>Ga0210046_1001641_pt1 | contig 16970 bp, 27 predicted proteins | sample CryGeyCG2114_250_FD_185461 | JGI IMG/M metagenome (GOLD analysis project Ga0210046, IMG submission 185461) | Groundwater microbial communities from aquifer - Crystal Geyser CG18_big_fil_WC_8/21/14_2.50 (SPAdes) (version 2) | ecosystem: Environmental > Aquatic > Deep subsurface > Groundwater ... | reverse complement strand
TGGATTGGGTCGATTCGGACCGAAACGAACCGATGGGAGATCATCGCGAGGGCGCCGGAGGCGACGGCCTCCATGTCGCTACCAAGAAACCTGCGGTCTCTGGACTCGGACGATAACGGATGCTAAACCTCGAAATACGATGGGTCCTGTATTATTTTACCTGTTCATCATGTATGGCGTATCTATACCAGATAGTACATATCGCGCATAGTCAGCAGCTCTTTTGTGGAGGTCTTACCAAAATAAGTGCTTCACCCAACCACAGATCGGCACGAAATGAACCGATCTGGAACTTCCAAATCAGCCCGATTTCGGCTATTTTGACCGATGCCATGAGGCCGTCTTGGTAACCCCTCCGGGGCACCGGGAAGAGCGCTCTCGAAGAACGGAGCCCCATGAAAACCAGGTCCACGTCTCGGTCGAAGCCCTCCGTTCGACGAGCGAAGAAGAAGCCCGAGGAGGAGCCGCAGAAGAAGGCCATCGTGAGCCGGAGCGCGGTCGAGCGGTTCATCAAGGAGAGAACCGGTGATCGCCGAGCCTACCGCGACGCCATCGACGGATTCATCCGGTACATCGACGAGCTCACCCTCCGCCTGGTCACCCGGGCCGTCGAGATCACCGATGGAGCCGAGAGATCCACCATCAGCGCCGAGGACGTCGAGGCCGCATTCGCTTCCATTGCTGCCCGGGAGACCGAGCCCGGGGCGGTCTTCTCGGTGATCGATCAGCTCAGCACGGACCAGCTCGCGGACCTGGTGAACGTCATCCGTGACTGGCTCAAGGAACGACAGAGGCCTCCCAGATCCTCGAAGTCCGGAAAGAAAGGACCTCGTGCTTCAGCCGTGCGTCGGTCCGGAAAGACAGCGAGAGCAGGACGAGCCCGATCCTGAATCTAAGTTTCGCCAGGAGCTCGTCGCCCCGTCCTACGCCTTCCGCCTCCGACGCCTCTTCTTCTCCGGATCCCCCTGTCCGTCGAGCACCTTGAAGCACCGGGCGAGGAGTTTGTGGAGCTCACAATCCGACCGGAACGAGAGGTAGAGCTCCTCGAGCGTGATCCGGCAGCTCTCTCGGCTCCACGGATTCCCGACGGTCAGCAATCCCCGAAGACGGCGGATCACGGGCACGAGGTCTCCCTGGGCGGCCTTCTCCGCTTTCGAGAGGATGTTAGCGACCTGCTTACATTCCTCTTCCCCCGTTGAGCTGGGCGCGAAGGTGGGTGGCGTTCCGGTTCGGCGAAGGGCTGCCAGGACCTCGAGAGGTCTGGACCGGAGCGCCTTCAAGGCCCACTCCGGAAACCGCCCGCACCGGGCCATCAGCTCATCGGGATCGGTCTTCGTGGCCCGGGCAATCCGCTTGATGGAAGCCGGTTCCGGGTTCCGGGTCCCCGTCTCCCACTGGGCGATCATGGGTCGGGCGATCTTCAGCTTGGAAGCGAGCTCTTCCTGGGTGAGCCCGGCAGTCTGTCGGGCAGATCGGATGGGGTTCATGGGAGGGTAATGTAAGCCAGAGGCTTACTGCATTCAAGTTTCTTGTGGCGCACTGAACCGGGCTACGGCAGGATGGTGGCGATCGAACGGAGAACCGAAGAGGAGAACAAATGAACAAGGATCGAAGCTCCGGACAGCCGGAGTACGTCGATCTTCCCTGGGGACGCGGCCGCATCGTGGAGGTCGTGAGCGTCGCCTCGGCCCACCACGACGTATCCCTGGAACTCCTCGAGTTCGAGGATGGCACGATCGGTCTCCGTTTTGTGGCCTACCAGGACGGCAAGCCGCTGGATGGACCGCTCGTCCTCGACGAGGACAACATCGTTCACGTCGCCCGGACAGCAGGGCAATCCAGGAGGATCCATTCCATCCTTCAACGGCTGGCCGCCGGAATCGATGCGGAGTGAGTTCCACGGAGCGGGCGAAGAGCGCCTTCGGCTTCCCACGGAAGGGGATCGAAAGTACTCGTCCCGACAGCCCAGTCACGTTGGAACCGGCCCAACTCGACCTCTCGACGGCATCGGACCTTTGTGGTAGACTCTTACCACAAAGGCAGGTGAAACACCCATGAAGTCCTTCGGACGGTTCGTGAAGGAGTGCCGCATCAAGAAGAGGCTGGGCTTGCGAGAGTTCTGTGAACGCGCGGATATGGATCCGAGCAACTGGAGCAAGGTCGAGAGGGGCGCGTTGAAGCCTCCGACCGCCTCCGAAGTCCTCGATGCCATCGCCAAAGCTTTGGAGATCCCGGACGACTCTGACGACCGCCAGACGATGCAAGACCTGGCGTTCCTCACTCGAGGCCAGATCCCCGGAGACATCATGTCCGACCCTGAGCTCCTCGAGACCCTTCCATTCGTCTTCCGGACGGTACGCACAGGTGAACGGCCCACGGCCGAACAGCTCCGAGACCTTGCCGATATCGTTCGCCATAGCCGCGCACGGACCCACAAGCGATGATGGATCCGACTCAGGTCACCGCTCCCAGGCTCTCCAAGATCCAGATCCAGAGAAGAGTGGATGAGATCCGGGAGAGATACCCTGCAACCAGGGAGCTCCCGGTCAATGTCGAGGATCTCATCGACCTCGACCTCGACCTGGATCTTCAGTCCTGTGCGAATCTTCTCTCTCGATCCGGGACCGATGCATTGATCCTTGCGGACTGGAAGACCGTCCTCGTGGATCTCGCCGAGTTCAGCGACCCGAACATGACCAACCGTCTGAGATTCTCACTCGCGCATGAACTCGGCCATTACTTCTTGCATCAAGACGTCTATAGGGACTTGTCCTTCTCCACCGTTGTCATGAACGGGGTCAGGTCTTTCCGCTGCACACTCCCCCGCATGCTCTCTCGCCATCTCAACACCGGACGGCCTCCGGCCGACGTCCTTGTCCCGCTCAACCGTGGTCCCTTCTCCCGTGACATTAATCGTCTGACTCGACCGCTCCCACAACTGCCGCAAAGCGGCCCTTCGCTTAGGCTCAGGGTCCGCTCGCTTCGCTCGCCCGCTTATGCCATCAGTGTGTGCCCTTGCGTCCGCCCCTGAGCGGAATCCAGATCAACGTTCCGGCGGGCGGCCTCCAGGGTCGCTGCGTGGTGCCTGCTCTCGACCTTGGTACACCCCCCGCCCGCCCGCGCCGGCCGAACGCTGATTGGGGTACGTTGGTTTCGTCGGCCGACGCGCCCGTCCGCCCCCCACGAAGGGGGGCTCCCTCGGCACTCTTCCGCCGTCCATCCACCAATACTCCGGTCTATTCAGTCAGTATCTTACGGGCATCCTACCCTGAATAGAGCGCTGGGTCCTCCGGAGAGGCTTTCTTCTCGTGGGCGCCAACCCACACCATGAATCGATCGAGGTGAACCATCATGCCGGCCGCGTCATCTGGTTTGAAGATCCGCGCCTCATACTCGACACGATTCTTGAGCGAAATCACGCGTCTCAAGTGCTTCGATGCATCGTCAATTCCGGAGAGATGATCAAGCTCATGGCTCAAGAGATCGGCCAGGTCCATGTGATCTGCGCTCGTCGAACGGACTCCCTTCTCTTGGATGAGCAGGCCATCCGAGGACGAAATCACGGCATGGACCACAGCGATTCCGCACAAGCTCCATCGTCCTTGGGTATGCGCTTCTAATGCGGCTTCATAGAGTTCCCGACCACGAGCCAGACAGATCCAGGCCTTGGAGCGTTCAATCTTTTGAGTTTTGATCTTTCTTGGCGACATGGGCAATCAATTCGAAGAGGGTGGCTCCGGCAAGATGTCGGCCATTGATAAAGATCTCACGTACGAGTGGATCCTTCTCCCGGAACCGCCGCCTCATGTCGAAGAGCGTTATCACATAAGGTCCTAAGGTTACTCCCAGAGATTGCGCGACGGCGGCGAGGTCGCCAGCGAGCTCGTTCTCCGCCTGCTCCTGAAAGTGCTTGTTCTTCACTACGAAGGCAAGATCAAGATCACTCTCGGCGTAGTCGACTTTCTTGTTCACGCTGCCGAAAAGGTAGGCCGACTCGAGTGGAGTTTTCACTGCGGCGAGAATCTGGCGCGTGACGGCCTCGACAAGGTCTCGCTCTTTCTCGAAGAGAGGTACGAGAAGCTCCGCCACGGGAGCTGCATGGCGCTTCAACCGATACACGTAGGTTCGTCCCACTCTCTCCAAGCTGACCACACCTTCGTGGTAGAGGTCTTGGAGAAGCGCGTGGGCCTGAGGGGGACTGAGACCGACGTCTCGCCCCATGGCTCGTCCACTCCTGGAATGAGGACGGAGCGTTAATTCACGGAGGAGGCGGACCTTGGATGGTGTGCCCAGTAGATGATCGAGAACCTGATTGAGTGTTTCATAGGTTAGATAATTCTAACATATGTTAGGGCTATCTAACATAAAGTCATCGAGCACGGCCATGGAGAAGAGCGTCATACCTTCCTCAAGAAGATCACTGCCAAGGTCTAGAACCAACAGTCGTGTCACCAGCCGCCATTTGGATCACTTGATCGGCAATCGGGTCGACACGTCAAACTCGAACTGGCCGTATGGGCTGACGTGCTCCCCCATCACCGGCTTGCAGCCCACCTCAGCCCTCCTTCTGACGTTCCCGTTGGGCCCTCGGGCAAAACGAGACCGGGACGATGCTCTCGAGCTGGCGATGAAATTAGAACCGCATCATGAAGTTCGAGACGATCCGACTGCGGGTGCGCGAAACCGGCTGTGTTATCAACTATGACAGATAACATCTCTACCCATTGTAGTTGACCATCAACCTCGCTTATTAGTGAGCTGTTCCCGGAAGTCTTCTAAAATAGACACAAGCTCTTGATTCAAAGAACGCTTGTGATGTTGAGCCTGGTCGACCAACCAACCGTGCAATTCTGACGAAATCCTTACGTTGAACCGACCAGAGTACGATTTCCGCGCCTCCCGAATATCATCACGAACTCGCTGCCATTCCCGTCCCCAGGTAACACTTTCATCGCACTGGTCACAATTCCAGCGCGTCAAAGTGACTTGAACATCCTGCCCATCAACGGACATCGTTTGTGGAATGCGTTTCTCTTCAAGGACTCCTACGCCACAGGTCGGACATTTTGTTCCGTCGAGCGAAGGTCTATTCATCAGCTTTGTGCGCCGTGATGAGGAAGTATGCTGAACCATCCGCCACCTCCAGTATTTTTCCTGTTGTATAGACCTTGCGACCACTCAATGCAGGTCCCACGATTGTATAAATTTTTCCGGGCCCTTTCGGATCTCGTTCTTGTTTGACCAATGTCCCCTTGAGTAACGACTCGATGACATCGTCGATTCCCAACCCGTTTGCCTCAAGCCCGTCCTGAGCATGTCGGGAAGGAACAATACGATCAGCATGAGCGAGATCCTGGATGACTTGGGGAACAAGGGCCACCCAACCATAGTACTATAGCGGTACCAACGATTCAACGGATCTCTACGCCTGAGCTTAACGCCCCATAAAGGGGGTTATGGGGCGTTAACTCGGAAACCAGGCCGTCCTCCCGACATGGGCCTCAGGGCGCTTGCGTCTTACGTAGATTGCGTATAGTATTACGTGATATGCGTAAGAAAGCCGAAAACCCCTCCCCTCCTCGGAAATCCCTCGTCGATGCTCTCTTCCCAAAAGTCCGACAGGACATCTTCGCAGCCACCTTCATGCAGCCTGACAGGTGGTGGTATCTCTCGAACCTGGCGCGCCAAACCTCGCGCACACCCTCTTCATTGCAACGAGAGCTCAAGGATCTGGTGGAGACTGGGATCTTCAAATCTCGAGTTGAAGGCAACCGGATCTACTATCAGCCCAGTAAGAATTGCCCGATCTACTTAGAACTCAAGGCCATCACCACCAAGACCGTGGGTCTGGTGGACTGTCTCCAGGGGGTCTTTCAGGGCCTGGAGTCCGCAGTGGACTGGGCCTTCGTCTACGGTTCGATGGCTCGTGGCGAGGAACGCTCCAATAGTGACCTGGATCTCATGGTCATCGGTTCGATTTCTCTTCGGGATCTGACCATCGGCCTGCGCTCCCTTCGACAACATCTCCAACGTGACATCAATCCGTCCGTCTTTCCACTGGAGGAGTTCAAGAAACGCGTTCACGAGAAGGACCCCTTCTTGATCAACCTTCTCGACAGTCCCAAACTCTACATCCTGGGAGAACACGGCGAACTGGAACGAGCTCTTGGCACGCGGTCAGGTGCATCGACACGCGACTAGTTTATTGTATAATACAATAAACATGATCACTCACGAGTTGCTCGACGACTTCGACCGGTACCTTGCCGATCGATCTCTCACGTACGATGGTGTGGTGATCGGCGGAGCCGCCCTCATTCTTCTAGGCGTCATCAGCCGGGCCACGGAGGATGTGGATTGTCTCGATCCCAGGATTCCGCCCCCGATCAAGGCCGCCTCCGTGGAGTTCTCTCGCGGTCACGGCCTCAAGGAGGACTGGTTCAACAACGGTCCTGAGAGCCTGAAGCGTGACCTGCCCGAAGGCTGGGGATCGCGCCTCTCTCCCCTCTACAAGGGGAAAGCTCTCGATTTGTCGACCTTGGGCCGATCAGACCTTCTCCGGTCGAAGCTTTTCGCCTATTGCGATCGATAAGAGGATCTCCAGGACTGCATCGCCCTGGCTCCGAGATGCGAGGAATTGCGCGAAGTCACACCATGGCTCAAGGAGAGGGACGCCAACCCTCTGTGGTCCGCGCACGTCCAGGGCTCTCTCGAGTATCTGGCCGGGGAGCTGGGATATGAGTTTGGACCTTAACTCCCGCCTCCGTTGCATCGGAGTTCGGCTCTCCACGGCCTCGAGGGCAGATCAGGAAGAGTGTGACATCGAAGAGACCTTGCTCGACGGAATCCTGGAAGCACGGTCCGATTATCGTCTTGCGTCAGTTCTTTTCTCGTGGGTCCAGGTTCACGGGAACTATGTCATCGTCGAGAAACTAGGGAAACGGATCAGATCTCGAGATCTGGCGCAGGAACCATGGGTGGTGGCCGTGGCCGCCTTCGCACTCTCGAATGGGTATCACAAGTGGAAGAAGCTCACGACCCGGTACCCGGTACCGATCTACCTCATGCCTCGAAAGATCTCCGCAGCTCCAATTCAGAGTCGTGGTGCCGAACCCTGGCTCGAGCCTTACAACCTCCTACTCCCCAAGGGAAGCCTCCGGATTCGACAGGGCGATGTGATGTCTCCGGAGGACCTTGTCCGGATCAACAGGCAGTATCGGAATCGGTATCTCTACGGACCATCCTGGCGAGCGGACATCATCTCTGCGATTGAATCGGGTCTCGCGACGCCCACGCAGATCGCACGGGCGACAGGCTGTTCCTATGAACCCGCGCATCGAATCCTGGCGGAGTATCGTCTCGCCTCTTCACAATTGTCGAGATCCGATCGGGAGGATTGAGGTGTCGCGAGGGAAGAAGGAAACGACGTACTCGGTGGGAATCCTCCACGATCTCTACATCAAGAGGATCCAGTGCGTGAGGCTCTCTTCGAGGAAGAGCGATGCAATTCCGAGATTGCGAGCAAGATCTATGAACTGAGAACGCAAGCCGGACTGACACAGCGTGATGCTTGATCACCGCAATATTGCGATGATTCGATTGACGCATTGAAGCAGGTTCCACAACGAGTCTCATGGGACCGAGGAGGTTCAACATGGCTTCAAATCGAATCAAGACTCGATCCGTCGATCCCACAAAGGCCGCGATCCTTTTCAACCGTGGAGAGGAGCTCTTCGAAACGGCCGTCGAATCGAGCGAGAACGGAAGATGGTACGCCAGCTAGGTCGACCGCCATCATCAGGATCGGTCCCAGGAACACGACAATCCCCCTTCATAGGTACCCCTTTTCGGTACTTTTGGTGTACCGTATTTCGGTACAATGAACCTCCACGACACCCTTTTTCCGGAGACCCGGGCCGCTCTCCTCGGCCTCTGTCTCCTCAATCCCAACCGTCGTTTCTTCCTCCGGGAGATCATCCGTCGACTCGGTTCCGGTCGCAGCACCGTTCAGTCCGAGGTCCAACGTCTCACCGAGACCGGCATCCTCACCTCCCATAGGGAAGGACGCCGCCTCTATTACCAAGCCAATCAGGAATCCCCCGTCTACCCTTCCCTCCAGGAGCTCCTTCAGATCACCATCGGGCCTGTGGGTCGAATCCGGGTCGTGCTCGCCCCTCTCGAGCAGCGGATCGATCTCGCCTTTGTTTATGGCTCTATGGCTCGCTACCAGGCAACGGATGCAAGTGATATCGATCTCATGTTGATCGGTGACATAGGCTTCGGTGAAGTCTGTGATCTCCTTTCTCCGGCAGAAAAACAGCTCGAAAGAGAGATCAACCCATCTGTGTATCCAGCTCACGAATTCCGAGAGAAGAATTCGAAGGGGAACTCATTTCTCCGGACGGTACGGCAACAACCCAAGCTTTTCGTTATCGGTTGTACCAAAGACCTCGACCATCTCGATCCGTGATCTCTTGAAGGAGGACTTCTCAACGTGACACCCCGCAAAAACCATATCCCCACCTCCACGTCTCTCGTCGTCGCGCGATCTGTCGATATCGTGGCTTACACGCCGGTGGACTCGATTCCCGCCGTCATCCAAAACTCCGGGTCTCCAGCGATACGCGCCTGGAAAGACTTCTTCGACGGAACCCTTCCGAACCCTCACACCCGCGACGCTTACAACCGGGCGGTCCGTCAGTTCTTCGACTGGTGCGTCCGGGAAACTCTCACACTTCAGGCGATCTCCCCTGCCGACGTCGGTGCTTACATCCGTCAGCATTCCGGATCTCTTCCCAGCGTGAAACAGCATGTTTCGGCCATTCGACGGTACTTCAACCTCCTGGTCGAGCGGCACATCGTTCTGATGAATCCGGCGGCCGTGGCCAGACCCCCTCGATACACCGTGGTCGAGGGCAAAACCCCCGAGATCACCCGGGACCAGATCAAGGAACTCCTCGGCGCCATCGACCGGACGAGCCTGATCGGCCTCCGTGATTTCGCGATCTTCACGACCCTCATCTACACCGCCACTCGCGCGGGCGCCGCCTGCAAGCTCAAGCTGCGTGACTTCCGTTACTCGGATCGGCAGATGGTCCTGAGGTTCACGGAAAAACGAGGGAAGTCTCGTGAAATCCCCGTCCGTCACGACCTCGAGGGATACATCCACGAATACCTCGAGGCCGCCGGCCTTCTCGAGGGGACACCCGCCACGCCGATCTTCCAGACGACACTTCGTCGAACCGGGACCCTCACCGGCCGACCGATGAGGGTCCAGGATGTCTGCCGGATGATGAAGAGACGACTCAAAAATGCCGGTCTCCCCTCTCATCTCTCGCCACACTCGTTCCGGGTAGCCACGATCACCAATCTGCTCTCTCAGGGAATTGAACGCGCTGATGTGCAGCGACTCGCCGGGCACGCCGACGCGCGGGTCACGGCTCTCTACGATCGCTCAAACCGCAAGGTCATCCGGAACGTCGTCGAGAGAATTGCGCTCTGAAACTCGGCCTGATTCCGGCTGAAAAGCTCCGACTCAAAGCTCAAGCTCCAGTGGGTGACGGGACCTGCGGGCTTCTTCCTCGAGCTTCAATGGGCTCGTCGTGCAACCGCCTGCTGGGACGCGATCGCATCATGAAGCGCGAACCGTTCTCGTGATACGCAGTGCGTGACGTTTATCTTGCGAACGGCCGTGGTCGGAAAAGCCACTCTTATGGCACTCCAGCCAGCCATATGGCCACTATCTAGTTCTGTATAAGGCGTTCGCTTGCGGCACAACGTACAGGATACCCCCTCCAGGCAGCGGCCTCAACCCCACTCTCGGCACTTTTTTTTGCCCACATTGAATCTGCTTATCGGTCGTGTCGCTCCATACCAGGAAGTGCCCCCTGGGCTCCCGGAATCATTCAGACGTTCAGGGGCACTTCCTGGCCTTCCACTCCACTCCCTTCACTTTCGAGAGGGTGGGCAAAATAAAGAGCCTCCGGGGGTTGACCCCGCCGCCTTCCGGAGGTGGGTGCCCGTAGGTGCCGCAAGGCTCCTGTCCCTGAATGCCGGGCGCCTTCCGTTCGGCTCAATCAATGAAAGGTGGGGTTGAGATGAGTCCCCGAAAGATCCCCTCGTTCTACACCTCGTCGCAGATGGTCCAGCTGGCTCTCGCTCCTGATCCCCGTTCCCGCACCGGTCTCCGTGATCGGGCCATCCTGTCGATTCTCTGCTCCACGGGGCTTCGTGCCAGCGAGCTCTGTCAGCTCGAGAGTCGTGACCTCCACTCCGATCGGCTTTTCGTCCGGCAAGGCAAATTCGGCCATCAACGGTGGGTGGCCCTGTCGCCGGCAGCGAGTCGGGCGGTGGGTCGGTACCTGGTCACGTTTCCGGTTCCCAGAGGCACGGCACCGGTCTTCCGGTCGCTCAACGGTCGGCAACTTTCGCGCCGGCAGCTTCACAAGATCGTCACCCGGCATGCTCGGTCGGTCGGGCTCCGTGGCTGTGTTCACACCACTCGTCATTCCGCAGCCACGATGTGGCTCAATCACGGGGTCTCGCTCTTCTCGGTCAAGGCCCTCCTGGGCCATGTCCGGCTCGCAACCACATCCATCTATTGCGGTACAGCCATCGATGGGCTCGTGACAGAGATGGGGCAAAAGTGCGGGTGGCAGTCACCGGGGTAGACAGTGGAGGCTCAAATAGGACTTGAAGCCTGAGCTCCAAGGTTACTTGCTCTGAAAACACGAAAGACTGGCGCCGAATTGTTACGTTCGGTACAATAAAGTTGATACGGACGTAACAACATGCTCATCGAGAACCACAAGACCAGACTTCGAGAAAGCCTTCGCGCAGTGACCTGGGCCATCGACTCCGGTCCCCACGAGAATCAACGAACCATCGGGTTCCATGCAGTCGCCGCGATCTGCGACCTTCTCAACATTTATCTTCATCAGGAGAATCTCACGGACACCTCCAGTGACGTCTCACACAAGAAGCTCCGATCCCCCAGGCTCATTCTCGATGCTTTGCCATTCGAGTTTCCCAAGAAGGACGAGATCGCAGATCTTCTTTTCAAACTCGAGAGCCAGCGTGAAGGACTCTGCTACGGAAAACTCCGGTCAGAGGAAGAGACCGAAGTCTCCCTCAGAATTTTTGGAGAACTACGGCATATCCTGGGAGAACTCGGCGCAGATGAACACTGAGTGGGTCGCCTACGCCGCCGATTTTGTGTCCTTCCTTGTTCACAAGCTTCAGGACGAAAATCTCGCACTGGTTCGGGATATCGTGATCTTCGGATCCGCGACACGTGAGGATTGGACTGATCAAAGCGACATCGACCTCTTCGTGGATACACCCGATCCCGAACGACTCCAGCCGAAGATCCTCGCCTTACTGGATCAGTTTCTCGATTCCATCAAGGTCTCTCGATACTGGTCGCTCCTCGGGACCAGACCCGAGATTTCCATCCACGTGGAATCCATTGAAAATTGGCCAGCGGCACACCTCCCCCTGCTCAAGGATGGGCGCGTTCTCTATGGACGATATCGCGGAATCACCGCGGTCACGGGTCACGTTCAGGCTCTGATTTCCTGGGACGATGTCTCTCCAGACGCCCGCCGCGTCGGCCTCCACCGGAAACTGAACGGGTACACGGTCAAAGCCAAGAGATATGCCGGGCTCCTCGAAAAACTGGACGGCGAGAAGCTCTCCAAGGGCGCCATCCTGGTCCCCGTATCGGAACTCGAGGCATTCAAGCAGGCCTTCAAGGCACTGAAAGTGCCGATCAAGATCCGACTCATGAGCGAGGTCGAATCGACCAGGCCTTCGGCAAAAAAACCTCTCAAAAGACGTCAAGATATGTAGTTTCTGGTATTTTCTCGCCCGACCTTGAGCCAGATCTCGAAAACGGCTTTGACTTCGTCGTTACTCGCGAAATCTCCGGCGTCCGCTTCGCGGATACCAGCCTGAATTTCCATCACCTGCCACTCTTCGAGTTCCACGTATCGCTGGATCGCTTCCGCTGCCAGCCTGGACTTGCTCCTCCCCGTCGATCGAGAGAGATTCTCCAATTGTTGCTTCATCTCGACAGGCATCCGAACCGTCAGGATCGTGCTTGAACCCACCAAAGATCCTCCTCTTGTTGGGTTGTGTCCATCATGATCCCGATGACCCATTCCGACGAGTCACCTCGGAGATACCGTATCCACCGACCCAGGCTCCAACCTGAGTGACCTCCTCACCCAGGCCTCGTTCAGGTCTGACGCTCCTCCCAGCATCTCCTCCTCCAGAAACCAGATCCGCTTCCCCCGCAAGGCTCCCTGCCGACCCAGTTCAATCCGGCTTCTCAACCCGGTCTCGTCCGGGTCCAGTGCCATCACGATCTCGAGAACCGATCCGGTCCATTCCCACCGCATCCCGTTAATCCCGAAGATCGCCACCGTTCTCTCGAATCCCGCCTCGATCAGGCTCAGCGCGTCGAACACCCCCTCACAAACATAGAGACGCCCCTCCCCTTCCCGAAAAGCCCGTGCGTTGAAAACACCCTTGGGTCCAGCCAGATGATCGTGCCGGTCCCCCTTCTCCACCCGGTCCGCAGATCCGACCGCCCGACCGTAGAGATTCACGACGCCTCCCTCCGGCTCCGTGTGCGGGAACACAACCCGTCCCCATCGTCCCTGCCGAATCGGTGTCCCCGCGGAAGTCCTGTGAATCCAGGTTCCAGGTGCTGCGAATCCAACGTCGAACCGCAGCGCCGTTTCGAGCCTTATCCCCCGATGATTCAGGTACCGCTCCCCCAGACTTCCCGGGAGAGCCTCCACGTATCGGGACACATCCACCCGAAGCTCATCCCGCACTTGAGGAACCCCAGCTGCTGTCCTGGATCACCGCGGCTGCGATCCTCTCGAATGACAAGGCGTTCATCTATCCGATCGAAGCTGTCCGCCTTGCCCGCGCCCACCTCGAGAACATGGACGACTTCGATGTCCAGGAGAAGGCAGGATGGTAGCCCGGTTTCCCGAATCCCGACCTTCCAAATGTGCGGGGCCTCTTTCGCAGAACGACTACCGTCTCCCATCTCGAGGTCAAGGGCCTGCCCTCGACCATTAGATCAACTCGGAAGGAGTCTCGCAACTCATGGAGCTTCAGTCACAAGAGGCCTCCCTGTCTACTCTTGAACTCTACAGGCACGACCTCACCCGCGTCCCGAAAGAAAAAACCGCCCCCCGCCGCGGAGTCCGGATGCCTTACCTGGTGCTTGGATTCCTACTCGGCCCAGCGGAGCGGTAGCTTCAATTTTGACAATGGCGCCTGTTTTCGGAATGGATCTGGAAATATCGCCGAGACCTGCTCCTGAAGCTCACTTTCACTTGATCGGGAAGTCCTTTATCCATTCCTGGTACTCCTCGGCTGCCCTTGCGCATCTCCAAGAATGGTCGTCAATGCGAAGCTCCAGGTCATCAGCGGACACGCCAGCCGGGCATTCAATTAATTCAATTATACGGTTTCATTAGTTTATATCGTTGTAACTATCTTCCGGGACGACCCGTCTTCAGCCTCTCCACGCCCTCGAGAACCTCTTTCAAGGCTTCATCCCCCATCTCATTCATGGCTCTGAGCCCTGCCCGGATGACCTCGCTCTTCGTTACCAAGACACCCTGTTTCCCAGCTCGCAAGCGAAGTTTCGAGATCAACTCGTAGTCATCTTCCGGCAGAGTAAAGGCGTCCCGGATCACCCTCTTCCTTGGAGGTGCGTCCTTGGTCTTGGATTTCTTGAGAGTAGACTCAAGGGCTTCCTCGGCACGTTCGAATCGGTCATATATCGGAAGCCGATTCGATACTGCTTTCTCCTCGGCTCGCATGGACGCTTCGAGGAGTTCCTTTCTCTTGACCTTACTCATTGTCACGACCTCGATTTCGGTCTTGCGGCCATGGTCTGCTCGCATCCGATAATGGAGTTCACCTCATCGGTAAGCTTCTCCACTTCCTGAATGGCCGCCAGGGAAATCTTGGGTTCCAGATCGTGAACGATTCCCCCGATGAGGGAGGCGTGCCGATATGCTTCACGTGCCCCCAGCGAGGTAGAAGCCAGCTCGACCTCGAACCTGCCCAGGACGTCCAGCGCATCCTTCGCCAGGGTCCGTCTCCTCTGGCATTGATTCAACACGATCCGTGAGATCAGTCCTTCATTGACTGTGAGGGACTTCTCGATGAGTTCCTTGATCCCGACCGAGGCCCAGAGGTCCGGGGGCGAGGGAATGATCGGGATAAGTACCAGATCCGAGATCAGCAGCGCCGACTGCGGAGCCTGACTTTCAACTGCTGGTGGGCAGTCGACGATCACATATTCATAGTCCCCGACCAGCTTCCCGACCTCCCGGTGAAGAGCCCGTCCCGTCGCCGCTAGACTGACCACGGTAGCTGGGAAGAGGTGATCATCCGGAGCCGATGCCGCCCATCTCGAGGCTGTTCCCTGAGGATCCGCATCGATGATCAAGGTCCGATGGCCCCGCCGACCCAGTGCCCCCCCGAGATGCATGGCGATTGTCGTCTTTCCACAACCGCCTTTCTGATTCGCAACCGTGACGATCTTCGCGCTCACTCACCCTCCTGAAACCATCTATATTGGCAATACTGTTTATACAGTTACAACGATCAACATAATTACCATGATCGCTCTTTGATTGGAAGCCGATTCCTCGGACACAGGCCTGCTCGAGGTCGAAGTCCAGATCCATGCCCTGCTCCCAGTCTCTCCGGACAGCCTGGATCAAAACCCCCTGGGAAGCCCAGAGAGAATCCCGTCTCGATTACCGATCGATCAACCATTTCTTTTCCAAAGAACTTCTTGTTGTGCAATCGGACTCGATAGCCTTAAGATGGCCGCCATTACATGAGGAGAAACTCGATGGAATACGATTGGCTTACGACGGCTGAGGCGGCCCGCATCATCCGCATCCACCCGGTGACCCTCACTCAATGGGCCAAGAGGGGCTATATCCCGGCAACCAAGGTGAGTCGGAGTTGGCGCTTCTCACGGCAGCTCATCGATGACTGGATGCTCCATCCTGAGAGACGGCCCGGCCTGGCCCCAACCACTCACGATGACCCCCCTCCAGCGACGGATCCGGACCAGGAGAAGCGGCCCTTGCGGGCATCGGGACCACGACTTTGAGGCAGTTCGGGTTCTGAAGTAAGCCACTCGGGTTCTGAAGTAAGAAAGCTCGGGTTCTGAAGTAAGAAAGCTCGGGTTCTGAAGTAAGAAAGCTCGGGTTCTGAAGTAAGCCCACCCCCCTACGATCCGCTAACGGTCGGCCTTTCAGGGGGGTCTCATGTAACTCTCTTAACAAGAGTAACAAACAACAACAGGATGGACTGGTGGTGTTCTTCCTGTTACAGGGAGATTTCAAAGCCATGGAAGCCTTCGAGGAACGCGATCGCAGGATCGCCAAGGATGAGCTCAACACCATCGAATTCCCCATCTCCCTGCCCTGCCATCGTCCTCCCAAGGGTCGGTCAACGATCCTCATTACGGAGGAAGGCAAGGATGCTCAAGGCCGCCCCGTTTCCCGCCAATGGAAGGTCGAGGGCCTGAAAGGCCTTCCACTAGCGATCGATGAGGAAGTGCTCCTCGGACTGAGTCACCTGCTCTACCGACAGGGCTTCAAGGAACGGCACGTCTATTTCACCCAGCACAGCTTTCTTCAGCTACTCAACTGGAGCACAGGACGCGCGGAGTACAAGCGCCTTCGACAATCGCTAAACCGCCTGCGCGGGGTAAATATCGAGTCCAGGGGAATCTTTTGGGACCACAAGGGCAAATGCCGCGTGACCGACAGCTTCAACCTGATCGACGGGTACTCCCTCTACGAACGGGATTCTGCGGACCACGACCAGCCGTTCATCTCGCGCGTCAGCTTCAGCGACTTCATGTTCCAGAGCTTTCAAGCCGGTTACATCAAGAGTCTGGACCTGGACTTTTACCTCTCGCTCAAGCATCCGATCGCGCGCAAGCTGTTCCGCTATCTCGACAAGCAGTCCTACCAGGCCCAGATCTTCGATATCGACCTGACTCGATTGATGGAGAAACTCGCCATCACCGACATCGCCTATCCATCCAAGATCAAACAGAAGCTGGAAGCGTCCCACAAGGAGCTCCTCGACCGTGGTTTCCTCGATCGTGTTTTCTACATCCGCCGTGGTCGATCTCCAGCCGTACGGTACAAGATGGCTCCACGCGATACCTGGGTCAAAGGCTCACGTCCGTCCACGCGGCCTCTCCAGGTCAACGAGCATCCGCTGACTCGCGAGCTCATCACCCGCGGCATCACACGCACCGTCGCGCGTAGCTTGCTCGCTGCCCATGGTGAGAAGTCCATTGCGGACAAGCTCGAGGTCTTCGATCACCTCCGATCGCAGGAGAGCCCGATGCTCTCGAAAAACCCAGCAGGCTTCCTGCGAAGCTCGATCGAAAAGGATTTCGCTCCACCCGCCGATTACATCTCCCGGGTCGAACGCCAGCGCCGGAAAGACGAGGAGCTCGCGGCGCGTCAGCTCCAGGAAGATGCCGCCCAGCATGAAGAAAAGCAGCGAGCTGACAAGCGGGCCCAGCTGGATGCCCTGTGGGAATCTCTCACCACGGAGGAACGTTCCGACCTGGAGATCAAAGCCTTCGAGCGGTTGAATCCCTTCGCACGTAAGAACTACCGGCAGGAAAAGGACGCAGGGCATCGCGGATCCGGTCATTACACTCTCCGAGCAGAGCTTGACGTGCTGCTCGCCACTCAATATCTCGGTCTATCGGAGGACCCTTCTTCCGGGGCTCACCCGATTCCCGCTCAACCCGCATTCTCCGCAGGTCAGGAGCCTTGAACCATGCCCGATGAGTCCCCGGGAACCGCCCCTCCTCCCCCTCCGGAGTTGCGAACTCTCTCACAGGCTGGCTACCAATCAACGAAACGGCAATCCAGGGAACATCCGTTCGG
>Ga0210046_1001627_pt1 | contig 17059 bp, 25 predicted proteins | sample CryGeyCG2114_250_FD_185461 | JGI IMG/M metagenome (GOLD analysis project Ga0210046, IMG submission 185461) | Groundwater microbial communities from aquifer - Crystal Geyser CG18_big_fil_WC_8/21/14_2.50 (SPAdes) (version 2) | ecosystem: Environmental > Aquatic > Deep subsurface > Groundwater ... | reverse complement strand
ACCAAGCTGCCCTCACCGCCCCGAGTAACCCTCGGTCAGGTATTCGGTGACATTCTCAATTCAAATCGGAGTGTAGCATGAGTACACGAATGCAGCATCAGTACACCCCAGACCAGCAACATCACATCAACCGAGCACACGCTTTCGTCAAGGCCAATCATTCTAAGGGTAACATGATCCAGTTCCCTTCGTTCAGTGTCGGTCGGATTCGTGGTCGGTGGGTAGACAATGGCAAGTCCTACCCTCACAGCAGTGAACGTCAGCGGCTTCGTAATATCAGGAAGTATGCCAGATGAGTAAGAAACTCTGCACCATTAACCCTGATGGCAGTGTTACTGTAGTCAACAGGTATGGTGAACATGTTGTAGAGGAAATGAAGGTTCATTTCAGGAGTGAGTCATGAAGTACCCAATCAAGGTATCAGAAGTACCGGAGTAAACTTCATAGTTTAGTAGGGCAGGGTAGTGTAATTGGAAGCACGACGGGACTTATAATCCCGATACGCCAGATTAGCGGTTAGCCTGGGTTCGATTCCCAGCCCTGCCACCACCTGTTTATGCTTGATACTACCCCCGTGTGGTGAAATTGGTAGACGCTATAAGGGCTGACACAATAATGGAACTTTCTTAAAACAAAATGTCTAATGGGGGAGTGGCGGAACTGGTAGACGCGCTCGGTTTAAGCCCGAGTATCCGAGAAGATGTAAGGGTTCGAATCCCTTCTCCCCTACCAATATAAAAAGGAAAGTTTATTATGAAAATATATGGTCCTTATACACGCAAAGATAATAGACAACACATATGTATAGTACACGAGGATGGATCTAGACAAACACAATCTTTTCCTAGGTTCTTAATGGAGCAACATCTAGGAAGGAAACTACAACCACACGAAGAGGTGGATCATATTGACAATAACTTCACCAACAATGATATAACTAATCTACAAGTCCTTACTAAGACACAAAATAGACGCAAAGAAATGCAAAGAGATAAAAGAAAAGCGTCCTATGTTTCGTTTGTGTGCCCTTGTTGTGGAAACACAGCAACTAAGCGTAAGTGTGATGTAGATCACAATAGAAAGAAAGGCAGAGCAGGTCCTTATTGTAGCAGACAATGTGCAGGTAAAATGCATAATTAAAATCCCCCGGTCGTAAGACCTTGCCGGTTCGAGTCCGGCCTCGGGGACCATCTACACCTCCATAGTGTAAAGGATAGCACAAGGGATTTCTACTCCCTTAGTCTGGGTTCGAATCCTAGTGGGGGTGCCATATTTCGGGAGTAAACATGAACATGGAAGAATTTAAGGGCTGTAGTTTGGTTATTATAACAGCCGTTGTCTGTTTTGTAATAGCTTTACTTGCCATCCCTTCTAAAACAAAGGAACCCTCCGAGCACACTGTACCATACAAGAGTGAGCAATGCACCAAGCACAATGTAACTGATGTCAATGGTAAGGATCATCTACTGTTGATGTGTCCATCTGGTAACTACCTACTCGATCCTGTTGTAGGAGAGCCGTGAATATATTCTTCCTCGATCAAGATCCTAAGCTAGCTGCTCAGTACCACTGCGATAAACATATCGTAAAGATGGTGCTTGAGTCCGCACAGATTCTCAGTACTATCCATCGCCTCAATGGGCTAGACGAAGGGTACAAGATCACACACCGATACCACCCATGTACAGTATGGGCTGGTAAGTTTATTGAGAATTATCAATGGCTTAGAGAGCTTATCTCAGCCCTCAATCAAGAGTATCGTTACAGATACTACAGGCAGGGCAACCACATGTCCTATAATGTAGTGTCTGTGCTCAGTAAGAGCAGCTTACCTAGTAATGGTGGTACTATCAGTGCCCCAGCACTAGCTATGCCTGATGAATGCAAGATTGCTGGTGATCCTGTAGCCAGTTATCGAGCATACTACAAATCCCACAAGGCAGACATCGCCAAGTGGTCTCGTCGTCAACAACCTGAGTGGTGGTAACATGGTAGTGTGTGATTGTAAATCAAAGGTAACTGAGAAAGTACTTTCTTACGAGGATATCTTGGAGCATGAAGGTGTTTATAGGATGCTATCGGGCCCCAGTTTTAATTTATCTGTTCGTTTCATTGTAATACATTCTCTTTCTAAAAAGACTGTGTTATACTATAACCCATTAAGCGGTGCGCTGGAACCAGCCACTGACTGCTGGATATTATCAGGTACTTTTGCAAAGACAAACGAGCAAGTCTGTTTCAGTCTCAAGTCCAATTGAAAAGGAGCAACACCATGAAGCAACGTGAATCCTATCTCGACCAAGAACTGTCCCGTCTGTCTCAAGATCGGAGTGTACATGTAGTACATAGTGCCAACCAGAACATGACAGTAAGCTACATCATCGTGAACCACGACACCGGGCCGACTGTTGTTGCCCATACTGCCAAGCGCAACCCGAAGGATAACTTCAGTCGTCGCATTGGTCGCCTGATTTCTAAGGGTCGGCTTCTTGCTGGCAAGGGCCGTCGCCACGTACATATTGATTACATTCCGCAGAATGCTGAACAGTGGCGAGCATTGGACCGTAAGGTACTGGGGTTGTTTACATGACGATGGTGTTCTTTCGTCGTCGTAGGCTGGGGCTTGGATCACTTACGGGGATAGTTGGTAGTATGCAAACCCGTGCATCCATTCAGACTCACAACCGACTACCGCGTACTGCACGTAGGGAGGGGCAGTGGCCTGAAGATTCCACTAAGGTAGTACGATGGGGCTGTACTGCCGAGACTCCGACAGACAACCGACACACCACCATCAACACCAGCCATGCTATCCATGCAGTGAACGATAAGCTCGGGTTCCGTGAGATGTTGATGCAGCATCATCAACTTAATGGCGGTCAACTGCTGTGCCCACGAACGTGGTCCTTCGATGATTACTTAGACCACGCTGCTCCTCACCTGCCTGTAGTTATTCGTCCATCCCGTCACGCTCAGGGTCGTAACCTGTATGTATGTCGTACTGCAACCGAGGTAGCCCGCGCTATTGAGCGATGCCGTAATGGTTACGTATCAGAGTTGATCAATAAGGTAGCAGAGTACCGCGTGTTCGTAGCACAGGGCCGAGCTGTATGGGTAGCCAACAAGACTCCCGGTAATCCTGATCAGATGGCATGGAACGTTGCTCGTGGCGGTCGCTTCGATAACGTAGGCTGGGGTGACTGGCCTCTGCGTGTAGTGCGGGTTGCTATTGAGGCGTTCAATCTCACTGACCTTCACTTCGGTGGAGTGGATGTAATCGTTGATGATGATGGCCGAGCATACGTTATCGAGATCAACAGTGCTCCCTCTCAGACCAGCCCTTACCGGCAGGAATGTTGTGCTCGGGTGTTTGACTTCATGAATACTGAGCATGTCAACCGTATCCCAATGACTGATGAGCGTGGTGGTTGGCGCAAGTTCATTCATCCTGCTATTTCTAACGAGGCGACAATGTTATGAACGCTGATGATAAACCCTCGTTGCCTACCTATCCTGCTGTGGGGATAGATAATTCTTTTGGTTTTTGTGGAGCTAAAATACCTAAATTATTCTTCTCACCTTTTAACAAACCAGACTCACTAAGAAATCAATTAGCAGGTTCCGACGTTTCTTTTTTATTCGAGAGAGGTTACACTGTAATACTGAGTAAACAGTTTCTTTGTGGACTACACACAGCCCCAAGAGACGAGAACAACTACAGTCTCAGGTCTCTAATGTTAAAGAGATGCACGAAGGAGATTGCTGATAGAACTTATCGTAAGTACGTTGTAGTAGATCTTGGAACGGATCTTCTATGCTACTGCCCAGACGATGAGTACGATGTAGGTGAGTTGGATATTACTAAGTCTGTTGATTACATACCTTACGGTACCTATCAAAAGGATACCGAATCATCAGCTTCTCTATGCGTCTTTGTGCAATCATCACAATATTGCGTACAAATAGATAAGGTGTTATCCAGAAAGGATGTAAGCCATTTATTCTGTTTTAGTTCTGCGCCTTGCTTGCATGGGCGTGCCTATAACAGAACCTCTACAGATATACTCTGTGCAAATGCTATGTATGGGTGGGCATCTAGTGTTCCCGGTCTACTAGAACGTAGAGGTAGATCGGTACCATTAGGGGGTGACTCTTCTGCTCACGTTTGTTTCTTAGGTATGTTCAAGAATCCTACCATGTTGGGCGCTCCGTGTTGGTGCTTTATTTTTAAACAGCAACCTTTCTCCCTGAACTATACTCCAATGGAGGAGTACTTCAATGATTGGCTATGATGTAGAAAGTTTTCTGGAGATTGACGGGCAGCCTATTGCTGCCGAGAAGTTTCTTGGTGGTAGTAAGAACAATCCAGAAGCTCTCGATGATCAGGTAGTATCACATCCAGACAACGTGATGGCAGAGTTTGCCTCACGTTCCCCCTTTGATCACCAGTATCTTAGAGACATTATCTCTAATGATATCAAGAAGTTAGTACAAAGAGTAGCTCCGGCTAAAGTACTTTTAATCAGTGCCATGGATTGTCCATCTGGTATGCTGGCCGATAGTACACTAGCTGAGGAGATTGGTTGCGATCCAGATTACCGTGACGGTAGAATGAGGGAGCCTATCAGGACTACTGATATCGGTAACTATCGGTATGCTGGTGGACACATTCACTTCGATTGTCACAAGGATCTACCAGCAGACATCGCTGCTAGGGTGTGTGATGTGCTTCTTGGCGCGCCGCTCGTGGCTATGGGAGAGAAGCAAGAGGGTAGGCGCACAGTGTATGGTCTTAATGGTCTGTATAGACCCAAGTCTTACGGCATCGAGTACCGCACACTCAGTAATTTCTGGGCTAAGTTATTGGTAAATAACATACCAGTAAGAGCTGCCAAGTTTCAAGGTCTTGTCAGCATGACTGCTGCTGTGCTGGAGAAGGCGGAGTATGAAGTAGTTATGCGTGTCATTAAAAATGCAGACTACGCTGCTGATATTATCAACAACGAAGCACGTACTGAGGGTGCTAAGTTGCTATCTTCAATTGATAAGGAGCTAAGAGGTGGGTAATCTAGTAGCAGTATACGGTACCTTGAGACAGGGACAACGAGCCAATAGTCTTATGAAGAGTGAACCATTAGCAGTGGCTAGGTTCAATCATCGTTGCTTCTATAGGCATGACTTTGATGACGTACAACAGTTGCCTGAGTTCTACGCCAACTCTGATTATCGAAGCAGCTACACCTTCGTACTAGCTGCTCCTACTCATGCGAGTTATCCTGCTATTGTTCCTGTCAGTACTCCATTGGTAAACGAGTGGGAAAAAAAGAACAATCAAAAGTACAGCATTGAACTTGAGATCTACAATGTAGATAATGAGACTCTTGCTAGTCTGGATAGATACGAAGGTTATCCACATCTTTACATAAAGGGTGGAGTAGATTTCAACGAAAATGTAGTTGTACCAAAGGACGAAACTTCCCGTAAGTTTCTTTTCGAGGATATCAATAAGTATAGATCTGCTATCCTTGTGTACATAATGAACTTGCCTAAGGATCAGGTTAATAACATGCACTTCATAGCCAGCGGTAGCTGGCTGGACTTTGATCCAAGTAGGTCTACACCAGTGAGTGCCTTGGAGGACTGCTACAATACCGCTAGGCCTGTAAAAAACCCTACATCAGATGTAGATCTTGATGACTTACAGAGGATGACTAGCGAAAGAATCAGACAGATAATGAACACGTATAGACCTCGGCGTACAGGGACTCAGATACTGTGGAATGATATGATGGCAAACCGTACCACTGATGAAGATACGAATTGGGTACAGCCTAATGAGCAATAACACTCAGTATGCAGCTCCGTCTACTTCCCTCCTGTATGGTTACTGCGGGGGAGTGGTTATACTAAACAAAGTGTATAACCAAAAACCTCTTTATACAACCTTACCTGAATTAGGGTCTGTAGAATCTGCTAAGAGGTTACGTATACAGTACAGGGATTATCGAAATAGGCTTGTTGTAACCGATACCAGGGACTTAGCTCAACTAGACGTACTAGAAACTGACGAGAAATCACAGGTTGTGTACAAAGCTTGGAAGGTAGGTGCAAGCGGAGTAGTACTGTTACCTAAGCGAATCATAACAAGAACGGTAAGCAGTAGAAGTGTTAGACCTAATGCCTATGCACATCACATGTACCCTGCTGGTCATAATACTATCACTGTTCTAGGAATTCACCATCTTTACCACTTCTGCCAAAGTACTAGTCGTTCTGATCCTTTTGCATACTTCGTACCTAAGCTATACTTTAATCTCCGAGCTAACTCGGGTTTGTTGACCTTGTGTGCAATCAAGCATAACACCCGCCCCCATGGGTCCAACCCTTTGTCTAATGTAGGAGCCTCTCTTTACGCTTTAGCTAAATCAAAAGGTATGCAGCTCCGTAAGCAGCACAAGTGGTTCTTGTTAAAGGAACCTGATTGCTGGGTATCCTTTCCCTTCCCACTGTTCTCTAATGTTAGATATAAAACTAATCACGAGGGATATAAGGGTAAGGCAGAGAGTATTATGTTTGCTCTTGCAAGAGAATCAGATCCTAATAACCTTCCACAAATAGAGGCACTTGACGATGTTAGAATATAACGGAATCAGCAAACGAGATGCAGAATGGTACTTCGGTGGGACTTTAGCTATCAACAACGAAGAAGGAACAGTACACAGTGTATCAGTAAGAGAGGCTCCTGACAGAGGTTATTGTTATCGGGTAGGTAGTAGATCTTTTTCTCCCGAACATTTCCATAGGGCATTCAGCGTTTACAAGTTCCCTCTTGGTTGGGTACAGGTAGGACCTGTCGCTGTATTTGTAAAAGCCTTTGCTCGAAGATCTACTAAGAAGGGCTACACCTTGGATGATCTTCACATGTACAATCCTTATGCAATATTCTTGAGAACCATTCGCTCTAACTACATCAGTCGTCACTTGAACAATAAGGACAAGGATTCTAACCAAGCCACCCTCAATAGATTGATTGCTCTTGATAACCTGTTAGCAGATACAAAGGTCCAAGTGTCTAGAGAAAAGTTACTTAAAAGTCGTAGTATGTCGGGCAGTTTATATAGACCTCAGTATTTGTCCTATGACAACGGCATTGATTTAATCTTAAACCGAGCACGGTTTGGATCAAGTGCCCTATCAAAAGACTTTGCCTTGTGTACCTGCATAGGAACAAAGAAGAACGGACGAGTGTCTATCCTATACAGAGAGAAGGCTGTAGGATACGCGAGCCAAGACACACTTAGATTGTTTCCTCCCTTCATGGGATTATCTGATCAACTCAAAAGGCAGACTAATTTTACTGCCGAGGTATATGCATGAACTGTAGTGTAGGTCATATGATTCGCAGAGAACCTAGATCGGCAATTGATTCAGGTATAAATAAAAGCCAAGCGGATTTCACTAAACCCGGTACATTGGTAGGTATCGAGATCGAGATGGAGAACTACCGTAACCTAGGAAGGAACTTACTATACTGGAACTACACTGGAGACGGCTCACTTCGTGATAATGGTGTTGAGTTTGTTAGTAGGATTTTAGGAAGCAGGGATATCATTCCCTCTCTACTGGAAATCGAGCCGTGGTTAAAGGTGTGTAGAGACAGTTGGCGGGCCGGTATTCATGTCCATGTCAACGTAGCTAACCTGACGGTAGAGCAGGTTATGTCTGTGTGTAAGTTGTATGCTCTTATGGAGCCCCTCATCTTTGCGTGGGAGGGTAACGATAGGGACAAGAATAACTTCTGCCCACCGTGGTCCACCATACCTACCCATCCCGAGGCGTTAGCTGCTGCTGTTGCCACTATCAGAGAACTGACTCCAACTAAAAGGGCTGATCCTGATGAGAACCTTCGAATACTTACACGACACCTCGGAGGTTTGCACAAGTACACCGCCTTGAATCTTGGATGTATATTGAGATTCGGTAGTATCGAGTTTAGATTGATGCGGTCTACACAAGATACTAATAAGATTGCCCAGTACGTGCAGCTATGTGCTGCAATTGTAAATACTGGAGCCGAGTCGGTAGATTCATCCCCATTGGATTTGTTATCAGGAGCAGGAGCAGATCATGTGATTGACTTACTTGGAACACCTTTCCTTAAACAAGTACGCGACTATGATGCACTGGTTTGGGAAGGGGTACACGGTGCTAACATCATTCATGTTGCGGATACACCAACTTTTATTCAACCATTGGTTGACGATGTTTTTGATACACCCTTGCTAGGAGAAGTATAATGTGTGGTTTGTTTGGATTAGTAAGTTCTGTAGCGTTGCCTAAAGATCAACGCAATTTCGTTCTTCAGTCTACCTTTGTTGGTACTCTTCGTGGTGATGACAGTACTGGATTGGCTTTGGTAGACAAGGACAACAACATCAGTGTATACAAGAAGGCTCTGCCAGGTCCCGACTTTCTTACCTCCAGTATGGGAGTAAAGGCAGAGGCTGCACTGGATTCTAGCTTTGTAGTAATCGGTCACAACAGAGCAGCTACACGTGGGGGTAAGCCGTGTGACTTGACTGCTCATCCCTTCGAGTTCGGTAGCATCGTTGGTGCTCACAACGGTACTCTTAGCTACAACAACGAGCTTCCTATCAATAAACATAAGGTAGATTCTATGAATCTACTTGACTCCCTTAGCAGTTTGGATACTCCGGGTAAGATTGTCAAGCTACTTGAGAAGGTAGATGGTAGCTATGCTCTTACATGGTATGATGCATCTACAGAGATCATGTGGCTAGCCCGTAATAAGGATAGACCTATGTCTATCTTGGATACTGGTAAGTTCTTTTACTGGACATCCGAGTACAACCAACTGATCTGGATGTTACAGAGAAATGGCTGCCTGACATCAGAGAACGTCAAGAAAATTGTAAACCTCCCTGTTGGTACTTTGTTCGGGTATGACACCCGTGCTATGGAGGTAGCACACTCTGTAAATTTTACCCCGGTAGAAAAAAAAACCACTCATTACGGAAACTACTGGCAGGGTTCTGGCAAAAACACTTCTTCATTTAGTGATGACGTTATCACTTACTCTTATAACCACGAGTTTAAGGATAAGGTAGCGTACCTTCATCTGGACAAAGCTATCCGTAAAAAGATGTGGTCCAAGGAGGATCGAGATGTTATGCTCCGCTTTGTTTCTGCGGAACCCTTGGGTGCTAGCGGTACTACTGTTAAGTACAAGGGGTTTGCTTACACCTTTGATGGAGAGAAGTTCCCTTGTACTGTGTATGGTACCAATAGTAGTAACTATGATTTCTGTACCATGTACATTGGCAACATCAATGGTATCTACAAGTCAGAGACTAAGGCTATTATTCACATGCTGTCTATCATCGAGAACAGCGTTTCGGTAATGTCCAGCAGCAAGGAAGAATATGAGAAGACTCTGGAGAGCCTTGAATCCAAGAAGCCGGTGGAAAGAAAAGAAGAGGAAGCAACCGTAACCAAAATGAAGCCGAGAATCAAGCCTTCCTTTCTTAAGGGCCCCGCCAAGAATGAGTGGATCAGTAAGGAAGCGTTTCTTAAGAAGGTGTCGTCTGGTTGTGGTTCTTGTGGTGAAGCCATTGATCCTAAGGATCATGATAAGATTGGCTGGCTAGACGGCAAGCAACCTATCTGTCCTGATTGTGTAGAACTTGTATCTGAATCCAACATGTATGGATTATCATGTACCCTCTAACCGACAATGATCTAATTGATCTCGGGTTTACAGTAGGTTCTTTCGGACACACATTCAGACAGGACTTTCACTCTGATGGACAGGACTTCTACGTGCAACTATACCCAGCAGATGGGTGTGCTGACATGGTAGGCAGGGTGTACGGAGTGGACCTGACAGAGGAGCCTAGCTGGGTGCTGCTGGAGACTAAATCCTTCCGAAACAAGCCATCATTAGCTGAATACATCACCCAGTTTGGGTATGGTCAGGCTAATTTTCAAAAAGTCAATAGGTTAAGTGCATAAAAAAGTGAAAAAAGTTCTTGACAGAATGGCAGTTTACCCGTATAATGGGGCCATCCCCGCCAGGGTTGATGGGGTACTCGCTCCGCAGTACAGTGTAGTATGAGGTACTGGTATAAGGCTAGACTGTCAGCAGCAGTAAAGGAACTGCTATCCCGTAGGGATCTGTATGCAGAGTTATACAGAGCTGTAACAGAACTACGAGGAGGGGCAGATAAAGTTAAGCTAGGTAATGGAACCCTGAGGAAACACAATGGACTGGAACACACTGACAGAGACAGCAGACGAGGCAGAGCTGTACACACAGATGAAGGACATAGCTGATCTTAGGTACGGTAAGGATGTACCTCTGTCTGTAGACAGCAATGTAACCCGACAAGATTTATGGACTGACGATGACATACCATTCTAACCCCCTTGTTATCGGTGTAGCTCATCATGATAATGATTTCTATCAAACATGGACTACTCTGCTAGCTGCCCTACAATTTAGGTTCGGTAATAAACTCCCATCATTGAGCAAAGAACAGCTTGTTAAATCAATCAACGAGGCTATAGGTGGGTTTTACCGTATAGGGCAGAACTCTTTTGAGTATAACGTAGAAGAGGAGGAACGTGATCCTAATAATATCCCAAAGTATCTGGCGATATCTGATAAGAACCTGCTTCTTGGAGAAGCAGAAGTAGATGCTTACTTGTCCACTACAACGTGGTCCAATGGTGAGACGTTTATACTAGACACACGTATACCTGATTATAATCAGCAGATTTACAGTGTATAGCAGAGGAACTAATTCTGATGAAACTTAAACCAAAGGATGATAGAAAACCTACCATTGTAGTCGGAGATATCCACGGTGTCTATGAGATCGTGGATGCCGTACTTGCTCTTGATCAGCCTGTAGTATTTATTGGAGACTACCTTGATAGTTTTGATCGGTCCATTGAGGATCAGTTTAAGGCTGTAACCAAGGTACTCCGTGCTGTTGAGGACGGTAGAGCAGTTGCCTTGAAAGGTAATCACGAAGCATCTTACCTTGAGCCTAGCATGAGATGCAGTGGGTACAACCCAAAGCTACAAGCTTTACTTGATTCGGATTTTGATAAGGGCCGTACTGTTAAAAAAGCAATAGAGCATTTACTAAAGCCTTATCACTTTGCCGAAGGGTTCCTTATCTCTCATGCCGGTGTATCCAACAATGTACTTAAATGGACTAACATAGGTCTTCAAGAGTACTTAGACAACGGTCAGTTCGGTGATATTGGTTGGGCAAGAGGAGGTTCTAGTAGAGTAGGAGGTTTATTCTGGTGTGACTGGGATGAAGAGTTTGTTCCAGTACCAGAACAGCCGCAGATCGTGGGCCACAGCAGACGAGTAGGCAATGTGATTGGAGTTAAGGGTAACTCCTACTGCATTGATGTACTGGAACACAACAACCCCCTCAAAACTGTGGTAGAGATCAAGGATGGGCAGTTGACTGAAAGGAAGATTGACACCACCAACTACAGGAAAGCATCATGATATCTGATAGAGAGGCTTGGGCTATGTTTGCTGCTGCGAGATTGTCCTACTTAGGAAACGAGTCTGGATGTAGTCGAGTAGCAGACGTGCTGGTAAAAGAACTCAACGAACGTTTTCCTGATGAGGATGTAACCAAACTTAAGGCTCAGAATGAGGAGCTTAAGAAGAATGTTGCCGATCTTCATTTGTACATTCATACACTAGAGAAGCAGTTGTATGACCTTAGATAGTTACAAGCAAATACTTGAAGAACTTATCAAGGAACTTGATGAGGTTGTAGATTACTATAACAGATCAACGTACGACATGGTTCCTGACGTAGTACAGGACATCAAGAACACTCTCGCAAAATACCGCAATGAATTATAAGGGCCTATGGAACAACAGATCATATCAGCAGTCATTCAATCAAAAGAGTGCTATGACCTAGTACGTGATTACCTTGATCCTACTAGCTTCAGCCCGGAAGCAGCCGCTGTACTCAGTAGAGTAGACGACTTCTACGAGACAGACAAGAAGGCAGACTCTTGCGATGTTAGTATCATCAGAACTAACCTTCTGACCACCGCACCTAAGGGTGCCATGCAAGACCAACTAAGTGATTTCTTGGAAGTAGTCCTTGGTTATGAAGTATCAATCCCCAATGTAGTCAAAGAAGTTATTGCTCAACAACAGAAAGCCTGTGGTCATAGGTTAGCTCAGGCTATTCTAACCAACGACAACAAAGCAACATTAACTGATCTCGTAGAACAGTACGTGGATGTACTCAACAAGACAGATGTAGGGTTGTCTGATGAAGAGGAGTACATTGCTCCAGATATTACCAGCCTAGTACAGCAGCACGTGTCTGATGACAACGTAGTATTCTTGGCACCCAAGAGTTTGAATGACAGGCTACGTGGCGGTGTACCAAAGCCTCGCCTCATCATAGCAAGTGCTAGACCCGAGTCTGGTAAGACGGCCCTCTCTGTCAGCAATGCATGTGCTAATGCATTCTTAGGCAAGAAGGTCATCTACTACCAGAACGAGGAGTCTGTTGTTGATGTATTATTGCGCGCAGTATCTAACTTGTCAGGCATGACCTATGAACAGCTAGTAGCTAATCCTCAGAAGGCACAGGAGTTGGCAGAGAGTAGGGGTTTAGGTAACATAGTCTTTAAGTATGCCACTCGTAACAATCTGTGGGAGCTTAATGCTCTGATGAAGAAACACAAACCTGATCTGGTTATTGTGGATCAGTTAAGAAACCTACAGATGAAGACAGATGGTTTGACTGAGTTGCTTGAACGAGCATCCAAGGGTCTGCGTAGACTGGCAGCTAAGCACAACTGTGTGGTACTAGCTATTACTCAGGCCGGTGAGTCTGCTCAGGATAAGGCTGTCCTATCCATGTCTGATATTGACAGCAGCAAGACTGGTCTTCAGGGTGCGTGTGATATACTACTGCTCATGGGCAATACTCCACAACTGGAGGCCAACAACAGAAGGTGCTTGACTCTGGCTAAGAACAAGGTCAGTGGTGTACACGACTCTTGGTATGTAGCCATTAACAAACAACTATCCCGCATTCATGACGGGTAAGGAAGTAACATGGATAAGAACATGCTGATGCAGTACATAGACGGTCTACATGATGCATTGTTTTCTGTCATCAAGAACAATGAGAATGAGTTTATTGACAAGTTCATAAGAGCAGAGGATGATACAAGAGACTACCGCCTTCATGAGCTTTTCGTGAATACCTACTCCTTGTTCTACTCTGTAGAGATTGGTGGACTTCAACATGGGTGGATGATCAATGATACTATTAGATTAGCTCCAGTAGTAGAGTGGGTATGTAGTAAGACTACCGAGGAGGGTCCAGATGATACCAGTTCTTCTAGAGCATCTGCGACGGCCGGATGATGATAAGGCAGCAGAAGACTACGCAAGAGAAGAAACTGCTGCCGGATTTTTTGAGCAGTCCAGACCCAAGCGTTTACCGAAAAGGAAGCTACTTAGTAGTAGACGTAGAGACGACGAACCTGAAGAAGGGCGATGCTCTGGAGAAGGACAATAGGTTAGTCCTAGTAGTGTGGGTAAAGGTTGACAAAGATGGCAAGGTAACCGGCAAGTACTCCTTCAAGGGAGAGACGGCTCAAGCAGCATTGATTGAGGACATAGCTAGTGTTGGTTTTGTTGTAGCTCAGAACGCTAAGTTTGATCTTCAGTGGTTGGCTAGATGCGGTCTAGACTTGCGTAGTGTGCTTGTATACGATACGCAGGTAGCAGAGTATGTGCTGCTAGGTAACAGAAAGAAACCCCTGGACCTTAGCAGTATAGCTACACGATACGGTATCGGTGCTAAGGACTCTTTGGTGAGCAAGCTCATCAAGGCTGGTATATGCCCTAGTACAATTCCACGAGAGTGGTTGCTTAAGTACTGCCAGAAGGATGTGTCCTTAACCCTACAGGTATTCAAGCATCAGTTAGGGTTGCTTGACGATTCTAAGCTGAACGTACTATATACCCGCTGCCTACTTACTCCGTGCTTTGCTAGCATTGAGGCTAATGGAGCCACTCTAGATAAGGATAGAGTAGACGCAGCTAAGCGTGAAGCTGAAGAGAGACTAGCTGATATAGAGAGCGAGCTTAGTGAGTTAGCTGGTGACATTAACCTCAATAGTCCTCAGCAACTGGCTCGGTGGTTGTATGGAGACTTAAGATTCAAGGAGCTTAGAAAGTATGGACGAGTAGTACGTAACAAAGCTAACAAAGCTTTCCCTGATGGCCAACCGCTTACTGATATTGATACTATCCTTAGCTTAAAGGCTACCAATAAAAAGCAGAGACGTGTGCAGGAGTTGTTGGCTGAGCAGAGCAAGGTATCAAGTAAACTCACAAAGAACCTGAACTTCTTCAAGGCTGTGTGCGATCAGCAGGATGGTAGGTTTGAGTACAGATTCAACCAGACTGTAACTGTCACTCATCGTACCTCTTCTTCTGGAAAGAAGATCGAGGTTATGGTAGGTAAAAAGATCAAGGAGATGTCAGCTCAAGGACAAAACTTCCCTAGAGAGATGAAGCCTTTGTTCATGGCGTCAGGTGACGGCAGGTTGATAGGAGAGAATGATGGTTCACAGATAGAGTTCAGAACAGCAGGTCATTTAGGTAGAGACGAGGCAATCAGACGAGACGTTATCAATGACGAAGACATACACCAAACCACCGCCGATAAGCTCACCGAGGCAGGAGAACCGACCACTAGGCAGGAGGCTAAAGCCAGCACCTTTCGTCCACTGTTTGCGGGAAGATCGGGTAGTCCTGCCGTCATCGAGTACTGCGACTTCTTCAGAGAGAAGTACTCAGGTATCTCCTCTGCCCAAGAAGCCTGGGCCGCCCAAGCTGTAAGAGAAGGAAAGGTAGATACAGAGTGGGGTATGACTTTCTATTTCCCCGGAACTAGGGTCAGACCTGATGGTAGTTATACCAACTTCACCAACATCTGTAACTACCCTATACAATCATTTGCCAGCGCAGAGTTTGTTCTCATAGCTTTGTGTCACTTCTGGCATCTGACTAGAGATCTGGATATCAAGATCATCAACACCATTCACGACTCTATTATCTCAGACTTGAGTGAGGATGTCGTGGAGGATTATATCCACATCTCAACCGCCTCCATGCTAGTACATACCCCGGAGTACCTGAAGAAGGTATACGGGGTGGAACTGTTTGTCCCTTTTGGTTGCGGTATTAAAGTAGGAACTCACTGGAATGAGCCTAGCCCACTTCCTATAGTAGAGCAAGTGTGCAATCTGGTTCCCAGATATAAAGATAACAACACCGAAGTTCAATTCGACATGCATAGGACCTATAACAATAATGACGACAGTCGATACAGTAAACGATAATGTGATTGGTTTAGCCGAGCGAGCCTTTGTTAATATGGATTTTGATTATGCCCTTATATTTGTGCGGGGCATGGCCCAAGTCCGGCCAGAATCAGCGACCTCAATGGCCCTGAATGAGCTGGTAGACAGGAAATTAGCGGAAAAAAGTTCTTGACTTTTTCTTATTTAGCTGTATAATAGTAGGTCAGGATGTGCTGATCTAGGCACCTGATTATAACAATGACAATAGAGAGATTCTAACACAATGCAATATACTGGAACAGTAGCTCGTGTGGAAACCCGCAGTGGGTCTAGTGCTCGTGGACCGTGGACCATGTACACTTTGATTCTGGATACCGATAATGGCGAAGCTAAGATCGGTGTGGGTTTTGATGCACCTAAGGTTTCTCCGGGACAGATCATTACCGTCGAGGCCAGTACCAATAGTCGAGGATACCTTGAGGGTAATCCTAAAACCATTAATGTGGTCGGCGCTGCCGCAGTACCTACAGGATCTGTACAACGCGCCGCACCTGATGATCAGCGGCAACGTAGCATTGTTGCCCAGTCTTCGTACAAGACGGCAGCAGACGTACTGTCAGTAGCTATTAGCTCGGGAGCTATCAAACTTCCAGCAGCCAAGACTGCTGCCAACGATCAGTTAGGTGTAGTACTGGATGCGCTGGATGAGATTGCTCAGCATATCTTTAATCGCACCCTCGGCGGCCTGACGGTGGAAGAGCCTGATGCCTCAGGAGAGGAGGGTGATTATGATCCGACTCGCTGATACCATAGGAGACGACGGCGTAGTAGCAGCAGCTACCAAAGCCCCCTACGATATGATAGTGAAGGACGGTAAGTATGCTATCGTAAACAACTTCACTGGTGTGATTGAGTATGAGGGCAACAACTACTTTGTTGAAGTTATAGCGTTGCTTGAGGCATTCGAGTCTACATATAACGACTACACTCAGGCAGGATCTGTTACCGCTATGCGGCTTGGCGCAGAAGCAAAGCAAACCAAGACCTTAGCAGAGGCCCTTCGTGACGTATCTAAGCCACACTAAGCTTGCTCTGGTGGATGGGGACGTACTCGTATATAGCAGTGCCTTCTCTGCCGAGAAGATGCGGTATGATCTCCATCTAATTGAGGGGGAGGATGCGCTGGAAACCCCAGCGCAAACCTTCCTGTACAAAGCGGACCTCAATGCATACTTAAAAGACAACAACATCGAAGAGTATGAGGTAAGGAAGACTCTTCTAGTAGAACCTGTTGATCATGCCCTGCATAACCTTAAGACCATGATAGCTTCTATCAAAGAAAAATCAAGGGTGGAAGATATGATCATCTTCCTTTCTGGTAAAGGAAACTATCGAGAAGAGATAGCCACCTTTCAAAAGTACAAAGGCAATAGGGTTGATAGCAGAGTACCACAGCATAAGGATGCTGTGGCTGATTACCTGATCAGTGTACATAGAGCGGTAGTAGTTGATGGACAAGAGGCCGATGATGCTATGGGCATCTGGCAATCCTCCAGCGAGGACAATAGCACCATCATCTGCTCTTCTGATAAAGACATGCTCCAGATAGCAGGCAATCACTTCAGGTTCGGTAATAATTCATGGCTTATGCAAG